>JACCDQ011018813.1_pt1 | contig 71235 bp, 65 predicted proteins | sample 7446031 | NCBI WGS metagenome assembly JACCDQ01 (sample SAMN15323442, study PRJNA562643) | freshwater metagenome | isolation source: river surface water | place: USA:Blue River Watershed | collected 2017-08-17
AGACTTTGCGGAACTTGTCGGTGTCGGTATAGATCGCCGGGCCGGTGAAGGTGCTGTAGAACCGCGAGTCGCCTTCGAGTTTGCCGCCGTCGCGCACCAGTTGCACATAGACCGACGGCGCGATCGCGGCACCGCTGTTGTTGGCAATGTCTTGTTTGACGCCGATCTCGTACTGGCCGCGCGTGAACGTGTAGGTCTTGGTCAGCTTCACGCCGTCCTGTTCGGCGTCGAGCACAAGGCTGACGCTGTCGCCGCTACCGAGCGTGCGCTCGCCCTCGCGCGCGGTGAATTGCGAGCGGTGGTTGGGAAATTTGCCGCCGATCAGGCCGCTCTGCGATACATAGTTGCGCGTGGCGCTCTGTTCAAGCAGCACGACCGGCTTGCCTGTGTCCTTCGCGCTCAGGTGCTTCAGCAGCTCCACGCGGGTGATGTCGCCGCCGAGCGTATCGAACTCGACCTTTAGCAGGTCGGTCGTGATAGTGATTTTTTCTCCCTTCGCAGCGGCGGCAGGCGCTGCGGCCGTGGGCACGTCGCTGCCGGACGGCACCGCCGCCGTGGCTTGCGGCACTGACGCGTCGGTGTGGGCCGCGGGCGCTTTGGTCGTCGCCGCTTGCTCGGTCGACAGCAGCGATGGTCCGCCGTTAGAACGGTTCCAGTTCTCCCACAACATCAGCAGGGAGAGCGAGAACACCACCAGCAGAACGGTACGTTTGATATCCATAGGGTCAGTGAGTGTAGGGCGATTCAGTGACGCTGACGTTTCATCGAAAGATGAGCGTCATCGTGCGTAGGGATCGGGGGCACCGGATCGAAGCCGCCCGCATGCCAGGGATGGCACTTGCACAACCTGCGGCCGGCCAGCAGGCTGCCGCGCAGCGCGCCATGGCTGACGATAGCCTGCTGAGCATAAGTCGAGCAGCTTGGGTAAAAGCGGCAATTCTGCCCGAGGAACGGGCTGATGCCGAGCTTGTAGCCTTTCAGCAGTAGCAGCAGCAGCGCTTTCATACGGCAGTTGCGCGCTGCGACAGCAGCAGACGAGTCAGTTCGGCACCGAGCGTGCGCCGCAGTGCGGCCGACGATGCCGGGGCTTGTCGCTTCGGGGCGATCGGACGGTTGAGCCTCACGATGCAGTCGGCCGCTACCAGCCCGCTCTTGCGGAAAATGTCGCGCGCCAGCCGTTTGACCAGGTTGCGCGTCACCGCGCGCGGCGCAAGGCGCTTCGCGACGACGATGCCCAGGCGGGCATGGCCAAGGCTGTTGGGACGGGCGTAGAGCACGAAATTCTCAGTGCGATACACAGGCCGCAAACGAAAAACGGATGAAAACTCATCCGTTTTTACGATGCGTCGATGTCTGCCGTAGTCTTCCGGCGACCCGGATACGCGACTACGCAAGTGGGCCGCGCGGTGCCTTAGACGGCCAGACGCTTGCGACCCTTGGCGCGGCGTGCGTTCAGCACGGCACGGCCCGAACGGGTAGCCATGCGCGCACGGAAACCATGGGTACGCTTGCGGCGGACGACGGAAGGCTGGTAAGTACGTTTCATTTGGGTCTCGCTTGGTTGAGTGCAGCGGAAATCAGCAAAAAACCGGGACTTGCCCGGCAAGAAAATCAGTGTCTTGCAGCGCTTGCGGAACTTCTTGCAGGCGCGCAGTGCAGCGAACCCTGAATTAAACAGTAGTTTCTGTATATCTGTCAATCACTTAGGCGTCTCTGGCTGCGAATAGGTGCGCATGGGCGGTCGATCAGCGGTGCGGTGCTCTGTGTGTTGACAGAATCTGACCCTATTGAAATGAAAACACGATGCCGGCGTGTTTGCGTCGTGTGCGGATGGAAAATCCGGTCCTGCCTGTGGATAACTCGCCCCGCCGGCGGTAAAATACGGGTCGCTCACGCAAGCCTCGCGCTGCGCCCCCCACAGAACAAAGAACCCGAAGCGCGCCCCCACCTGCCGCTTCAACATTGACAATCGCATGGAAGAATTCTGGCAGACCTGCGCGTCCCGACTGCAGCAGGAACTGACGCCTCAGCAGTTCAGCGCCTGGATCAAGCCGCTGGCGCCGCTCGATTTTGAAGACGGCCGCCTGCGCATTGCCGCGCCCAACCGTTTCAAGCTGGACTGGGTGAAGACGCAGTTTGCCGCCCGCATCACGACCCTGGCTGCCGAGTTCTGGCAGTCGCCGGTCGACGTGCAGTTCGTGCTCGACCCGCGCCTGGCCGGTGCCAGAAGGCCGGCGACTGCCGGTGCGCCGTTGTCCTCGTCCGCATCTTCGTCCGGCGCTCCCGCGGGCGCTGAGCCGGTGTCGCCGATCGAGCGTGCCGAACAGGCCGACGAAAAGAACCTGCGCCGCGATCAAAGCAAGATCAACCCTGCCCTCACGTTCGACAGCTTCGTGACCGGCAAGGCCAACCAGCTGGCGCGTGCTGCGGCGATCCAGGTGGCCAGCAATCCGGGCAGCTCGTACAACCCGCTGTTCCTGTATGGCGGCGTTGGCCTCGGCAAGACCCACCTGATCCATGCCATCGGCAATCAGGTGCTGGCCGACGATCCCAACACGCGTATTCGCTACATTCATGCGGAACAGTATGTACGCGACGTCGTCACCGCCTATCAGCGCAAGGGCTTCGACGATTTCAAGCGTTATTACCATTCGCTGGATTTGCTGCTGATCGACGATATCCAATTCTTCGGCGGCAAGAGCCGCACGCAGGAAGAGTTTTTCTATGCGTTCGAGGCACTGATCGCCGCGAAGAAGCAGATCATCATCACCAGCGACACTTATCCGAAAGAGATCACCGGTATGGATGACCGGCTGATCTCGCGCTTCGATTCCGGCCTGACGGTCGCGGTCGAGCCTCCGGAGCTGGAGATGCGCGTCGCTATTCTGCTGAAGAAGGCGCAGCAGGAGGGTGTGACGCTGTCCGATGATGTCGCCTTTTTCGTCGCCAAGCATTTGCGCTCTAACGTGCGAGAGCTGGAAGGCGCGTTGCGCAAGATCCTGGCTTACTCGCGTTTCCACGACAAGGAAATCACGATCGATGTCGTGAAGGAGGCGCTGAAAGATCTGCTGTCGGTGCAGAACCGCCAGATCTCGGTCGAGAACATTCAGAAGACTGTTGCCGATTTCTTCAACATCAAGGTCGCCGACATGTATTCGAAGAAGCGGCCGGCCAACATCGCGCGCCCGCGCCAGATCGCGATGTACCTCGCTAAAGAACTGACGCAGAAAAGCCTGCCCGAGATCGGCGAGCTGTTCGGCGGCCGCGACCATACGACGGTGCTGCATGCGGTGCGCAAGATCGCCGCCGACCGCAGCAAAAATCCGGAAGTCAACCATGAGCTGCACGTGCTCGAGCAGACCCTGAAAGGCTGATACAGAGGAGCCGGCGATGAAGACCAGAATCCCTACCCCTAGCGTTTCTTGCGAAAGGAAATCACCATGCAACTGGTAAAAACCCAACGGGACGCGCTGTTGCGGCCGCTCCAGATCGTGAGCGGTATTGTCGAGCGTCGGCACACTTTGCCGATTCTGGCCAATATCCTCATTCGCAAGGACGGCGACGACGTGACCCTGCTGTCAACCGACATTGAGGTGCAGATCAGCACCCATGCGGCCATCGGCTCGGGCAAGGAAGCCGCAGCGACCACGGTCGCGGCACGCAAGCTGCTCGATATCCTGCGCGCGCTGCCGGACTCGGAAGTGTCGCTGTCGCTGTCGAACAAGCGGATGACGATCCAGTGCGGCAAATCGCGCTTTGCGCTGCAGACGCTGGCCGCCGAAGAATTCCCGACCGTCGCGCAGGCCGAGCACTACGGCGCGCAATTCAGCCTGCCGCAGAAGACGCTGAAGCACCTGTTCAACATGGTGCACTTTTCAATGGCGCAGCAGGACATCCGCTACTATCTGAACGGCCTGCTGCTGGTGGTCGAGGGACAGAACGTGATTGCCGTGGCAACCGACGGTCACCGGCTCGCGTTCAGCCAGATCGTCACCGACCAGCAGTTCACGCGGCAGGAAGTGATCATCCCGCGCAAGACCATCCTCGAGCTGCAGCGCCTGCTCGAAGAGACCGATGACCCGGTCACGCTGGCGATCGCGACCAATCAGGTGAAGTTCACTTTCTCCGACATCGAGCTGATCTCGAAGCTGGTCGAGGGCAAGTTTCCCGACTACACGCGCGTGGTGCCGAAGGCCTACAAGAATAATTTCACGATCAGCCGTGAGGCGCTGCTGCGCTCGCTGCAGCGTGCTGCGATCATGACCTCGGACAAGTTCAAGGGCGTGCGGTGCCTGATCGCGCCGGGCAGCCTGAAGATCAGCTCGACCAACGCCGACCAGGAAGAGGCGGTCGAAGAGATCGAAATCGATTATGGCGGCGACAGCATCGACATCGGCTTCAACGTCACCTACCTGCTTGATGTACTGAACAACCTGAAGTGCGACAGCGTGAGCGTGTCGCTGGGCGACGCCAACTCGTCCGCTCTGATTACGGTGCCCGACGACCCGAACTTCAAATATGTCGTGATGCCGATGCGGATCTGAGACCCGGCCGCAGGCATTGATCCCAGGGGGCCCTCGGGCCCCTTCGGTACTTTTGTCGGGTCCCATGATTTCAACGAATTTCTGCCTTTTGCTTAGTTAGGACAGCCATGTCAGCCATACCCTCTGATAACGCCAGCGCTTCCAGCCAGTACGGCGCTTCATCGATCCAGATCCTCGAGGGGCTGGAAGCGGTGCGCAAGCGCCCGGGCATGTATATCGGCGATACGTCGGACGGCACCGGCCTGCACCATCTGGTGTTCGAAGTGCTCGACAACTCCATTGACGAGGCGCTGGCCGGCCATTGCAGTGAGATCCATGTGACGATTCATTCGGATAACTCGATCTCGATCACCGATAACGGCCGCGGCATCCCGACCGGTATCAAATGGGACGACAAGCACGAACCGAAGCGCAGCGCGGCCGAGATCGTGATGACGGAGCTGCACGCCGGCGGCAAGTTCGACCAGAACTCGTACAAGGTGTCGGGCGGTCTGCACGGCGTGGGCGTCTCCTGTGTGAACGCACTGTCCAAAAAGCTGAAGCTGACTGTTCGCCGCGATGGCAAGAAGCACTTCATGGAGTTTGTACGCGGCGTGCCGCAGAACCGCGAGATCGCCACGCAGGACGGCGTCGCGATCTCACCGATCAAGGTGATCGGTGAGACGGAAAAGCGCGGCACCGAGGTGCATTTTTGGGCCGATGAAGAGATCTTCAATCACATTGAATTTCATTACGATATCCTCGCCAAGCGCATCCGCGAACTGTCGTTCCTGAATAACGGCGTGCACATCAAGCTCACCGACCAGCGCACCGGCAAGGAAGAAGATTTTGCGTTTGAGGGCGGCACGCGCGGCTTCGTCGAATACATCAACAAGAGCAAGAACGTGCTGCATCCGACGGTGTTCCAGGCCACCGGTGAGCGCATGTCCGAGAACGGCACCACGATTTCGGTCGATGTGTCGATGCAGTGGAACGATGCGTTCAATGAGCAGGTGCTGTGCTTCACCAATAATATCCCGCAGCGCGATGGCGGCACCCACCTGACCGGCCTGCGCGCCGCGATGACGCGGGTGATCAACAAGTACATCGAAGAGAACGAGCTGGCGAAGAAGGCCAAGGTCGAAATTTCTGGCGACGATATGCGCGAAGGCCTGACCTGCGTGCTGTCGGTGAAGGTGCCCGAGCCGAAATTCAGCTCGCAGACCAAGGACAAGCTGGTGTCGTCCGAAGTGCGCGGCCCGGTTGAGGAAGTGGTCGCGAAGACCCTGACCGACTTCCTGATGGAGAAGCCGAACGACGCAAAGATCATCTGCGGCAAAATCGTCGAGGCGGCGCGCGCACGCGAGGCCGCGCGCAAGGCGCGCGAACTGACCCGCCGCAAGGGCGTGATGGACGGCCTTGGCCTGTCGGCCAAGCTGGCAGACTGCCAGGAAAAAGACCCGGCGCTGTGCGAGCTGTACATCGTCGAGGGCGACTCCGCAGGCGGCTCGGCCAAGCAGGGCCGCGACCGCAAATTCCAGGCCATTCTGCCGCTGCGCGGCAAGGTGCTGAACGTCGAAAAGGCGCGCTTCGAGAAGATGCTGTCGAGCGAGCAGATCACCACGCTGATCGCCACGCTCGGCACGTCGATCGGCGCCGATGAATTCAACATCGACAAGCTGCGCTATCACCGCATCATCATCATGACCGATGCGGACGTCGACGGCGCGCACATCCGCACGCTGCTGCTGACCCTGCTCTATCGTCAGATGCCGCTGCTGGTCGAGCGCGGTCATGTGTATATCGCTCAGCCGCCGCTGTACAAGGTCAAGCACGGCAAGGATGAGCGCTACCTGAAGGATGACCTCGAAGAAGCCAGCTACATGATGCAGATCGCATTGAACGACGCGGCGCTGGTGCCGGCGGAGAACGCAGCGCCGATCTCCGGCGATGCGCTGGCCGAGCTGGCCCGCAAGTACAACACCGCGAATGCGATCATCCAGCGCCTGTCGCGCGCGATCGACGATGCGGCGCTGTCGGCGATCATGAACGGCGTCACGCTCGACCTGTCGACTCCCGAGAGTTCGGAGGCCTCCGCGCAGACGCTGGCCACGGCGATCAATGATCCGTTCGTGCGCGTGGTTGTCCGCTCCGACGAGCTGTCAGCGAAGCACATGCTGCGCGTCGAGCGTCGCCATCACGGCAATCTGAAGATCAGCGTGATCGATGCCGAATTTGTGGACGGCCCCGATTACGCGCTGCTGGCCGAAGCGGCAGCGACCTTTAAAGGACTGATCGCTCCCGGCGCGCTGGTCCGTCGCGGCAGCGGCGAGAAGGTGCGTGAGTCGGCGATCGGGAATTTCCGCCAGGCGATGGCTTGGTTGCGCGATGAAGCTGAGCGCGGTGTGTCGAAGCAGCGCTACAAGGGCTTGGGTGAAATGAACCCTGAGCAACTGTGGGAGACCACGATGGATCCGACGATACGGCGCTTGTTGCGCGTGCAGATCGAAGATGCGATTGCCGCCGACCAGATTTTCACGACGCTCATGGGCGATGATGTCGAACCGCGGCGCGCGTTCATCGAGTCGAATGCGTTGGCCGCAGGAAATATTGATGTGTGATAGTCAGGGCTGTTGTCGGATTCAGATGTTTACCAGCGTTTGACTGTCGCCCGCGTTCTGTTTGCCGCCAGAGCCACCTTATAAGGTGGCTCTTTTATTTGGATCAGCCGGATTTTCGACTGATGTAGAAAATTTAATCAGGAGTCGGTCGCTTCGTGATTAAATGTAAGCCCATTGCGGTACGGAAAGTAAAATTTGTTTCCTCGGGGAATAATATTTTGGCTTTAACCGACCTTCGTGATATCAATGCGCACATAATCACGCCGGTGGCGAGTATTTTATTTGGTAAATCAGCATAGCTGCGGCGAGATTATCTTGCCGCTTAATGCGGATTTGGAAGCCTCCCTAGCAGTTTGGAAACGACTATTTGATTTGCTTGTGTTAATCTCAAGATAACAAAGAGATAAGCATTTAGTTTAGCCAAATTACGATGCCGAACAGATCCAAACTCGTCCCATTACTCGATCTCCAGCCTATGCTGGATCGACTGCTGAAGCACCCTCAGCCAGAAGATTTTCTGAAAAATATCGGTATTGTCGAGACTCAGATGGTTGAACACCTGGCAATCGATTCCGATAATGTGCTGCTGAGGCTGGTCGACCTTTCCGGTTCTGAGCTTAGTCAATACAGCTCAACCCATGCGATGCTGGTGATGGCGCTCGTTGAAGTTGGCGGCGCGAAAATCGAACAATGGGATGAAGCCGCGCGCAAGGCATTGCGGCTGGCTGCGCTGACCATGAACATCAGCATGACAGAGCTGCAGGATCAATTAGCCGTGCAGAAATCGCCATTAACGGCCGGCCAGAAATCGCAGATTACCAGTCATCCGCAGCGTTCCGAAGAGATGCTCAAGGCATTGGGCTGCACCGATGAGCTGTGGCTGGAGACGGTTCGTCTGCATCATGAAAGTGAGCCCGGTCCGTTAAGTGCGCGCAAACTGCCCTCACAACTCGCCAGAATGATTCATCGTGCCGATGTGTTTGCATCGCGGCTAAGTCCGCGCAAAGACCGGGCCGCGTTATCTGCCGGCGCCGCTGCCCAATGTGCTTATCTGGACGAATTCCAAAACCCGGATCAGGCCGGTGCTGCGCTGATCAAGGCGGTCGGCATCTATCCTCCGGGATCTTGGGTCGGGCTCGCCAGCTCCGAATTGGGCATTGTCTTGCGCCGTGGCGAAAAGGCGCACTGCCCGCTGGTGGCCGCCCTCATCGGTCCGGATGGCATGCCATTTTCACGTCCTTTTCTGCGCGACACACAAGATAAGCAATTTGCAGTGAATGTCAGCCTGCCGCCGGAAAAAATCAAATTCAAGCCCAGGCTTGCCACCCTGCTGCGCCTCGCCTGACGGTTGCGCATCGTCGCGCGGGTCTGTCGCTGTAAGCAGGCGATCCGAGACACGTGTTTGCCGATATTTGTGACAAATTGGCACAAGTGCTTCGACGAATCTAGCCGTTTATAACCTTATCGGCTGAATATACTGCGGACACTCCCTACTCCGTCCGCGCCATGACTATTCAAGCCATTCTGTTCGATGCCTACGGCACGTTGTTCGACGTGTACTCGATTGGCGCGCTCGCAGAACGCCTGTTTCCGGGCCGCGGCGCGGCCGTGGCCGGACTCTGGCGCGACAAGCAGATCGAATACACGCGCCTGCGCACGCTGTCGAACACCTATAAGCCGTTCTGGGAGATCACGCAGGATGCGCTCGTTTTCACCTGTCGGCAGTTCGGTCTTGAACTGACGCTCGATGCGCAGACCCAGCTGATGGGGCAGTACGCGAAGCTGCAGGCCTTTCCCGAGAACCTGGCGGTTCTCCGCTCGCTGAAGGCGGCCGGCTTGAAGCTGGCCATTCTTTCTAACGGCAACCCTGAGATGCTTGAGTCGGCCGTTGTTGCGGCAGGCATGCAGGCAATGTTCACGCAGGTGCTGTCCGTGCACAGCGTACAAAAATTCAAGACCGCGCCCGAGGCCTATCAGCTCGGGCCGGACATGCTCGGCGTCGCAGCCAAGGACAGTTTGTTCGTCTCAAGCAACGGCTGGGACATCTGTGGCGCAGCCTGGTTTGGCTACCGTACTTTCTGGGTCAATCGGGCGAACGCGCCCATGGAAGAGCTCGGCGTTACGCCCACCGGTATAGGACGCACGCTGGACGATCTGCAGAGCTTCCTGGTCCGCCACGGATAAGCATCACGATTTCCGATTCAATCTCTACCCCATACCTCCAACGCGCACAGGCGCACCAACTTTGAGGAAAACATCATGACAGCACGCACGAATTGCCATGGACTGCAGGTCGATACCTTCCTGCATCGCTTCATTGAGGACAAAGTCCTGCCGGGAACCGGCATTGCCAGCGACGCCTGGTGGCAGGGTGTGGCCCAGATCGTCAACGACCTGGCGCCGAAGAATGCTGCGCTGCTGACCGAGCGCGACCGCCTGCAGACCGAGCTGGACAACTGGCACCGCGCGCATCCGGGCCCGATCGCGGATGTGGGTGCCTATCGTCAGTTCCTCGAGTCTATCGGCTACCTGTTGCCGGTACCGGCGGACGTCAAAGTGACCACCGAGAATGTGGACGCCGAACTGGCGACCACGGCCGGCCCTCAGCTGGTGGTGCCGATCCTGAATGCCCGCTATGCACTGAATGCGGCGAACGCGCGCTGGGGTTCCCTGTATGACGCGCTGTATGGCACTGACGCGATTTCCGAGGCCGATGGCGCAACCCGCGCCGGCGGCTACAACCCGGTGCGCGGCGCGAAGGTGATCGCCTTTGCACGTAACTTCCTCGACCAGTCAGCTCCGCTGGCGCAGGGCTCGCATGCCGATGCGACCGGCTACACGGTCGAGGGCGGCAAGCTGGTCGTCACGCTCAAGAGCGGCGCCAGCACGGGCCTGAAAGACGCAGCGAAGTTTGTCGGCTATCAGGGCGATGCGGCATCGCCGTCGTCGGTTCTGCTGAAGAACAACGACCTGCACATCGACATCCGCATCGACCGTGGCACCACGATCGGGAAGGATGATGCCGCCGGCGTGTCGGATGTGGTGATCGAGTCGGCGCTGTCGACCATTCTCGACCTGGAAGACTCGGTGACCGTGGTTGACGGCAGCGACAAAGTGGTCGCGTACGAAAACTGGCTCGGCATCCTGAAAGGCACGCTGGTCGAGACCGTCAGCAAGGGCGGCAAGACCTTTGACCGTACGCTGAACGCCGACCGTGAATATACCGGCGCGAACGGCCAGCCGGTGAAGCTGCACGGTCGCTCGCTGCTGTTCCTGCGCAATGTCGGTCATCTGATGACGAATCCGGCAATTCTGCTGGCTGACGGCCGTGAGATCCCGGAAGGTATTCTCGACGCCGTCGTCACCACCACGATCGCGCTGCATGACCTGAAGCGCCCGGCGTCGCAGACCATCGGCAATACCCGCACTGGCTCGGTGTATATCGTGAAGCCGAAGATGCATGGCCCGAAGGAAGTGGCGTTCGCGGTCGAGTTGTTTGGCCGTGTCGAGGCGCTGCTTGGCCTGAAAGAGAACACCGTCAAGCTCGGCATCATGGATGAAGAGCGTCGCACCTCGACCAACCTGAAGGCCTGCCTGAAGGAAGCGGCCGCACGCGTGGCTTTCATCAACACCGGATTCCTCGATCGCACCGGCGACGAGATGCACTCGTCGATGACGGGCGGCGCCATGATGCGCAAGGGGGACATGAAATCGTCGACCTGGCTGTCCGCTTACGAGCGCAGCAACGTGCTGACCGGCCTGTCGTCCGGCATGCGTGGCCGCGGCCAGATCGGCAAAGGTATGTGGGCGATGCCGGACCTGATGGCTGCCATGATCGAGCAGAAGATCGGCCATCCGAAAGCCGGCGCAAATACCGCCTGGGTGCCCTCGCCGACCGCTGCGACGCTGCATGCGCTGCACTACCATCAGGTGAATGTGTTCGAGATCCAGCAGCAGCTGGAAAAGCTCGACGCCGCGACCGAGCTCGCGAAGCTGCGCGATGAGCTGCTGATGGTGCCGATCGCTGCTGCACCGAACTGGTCGGCTGCCGACATTCAGCAAGAGCTCGACAACAATGCGCAGGGCATTCTCGGCTACGTGGTGCGCTGGGTCGAACAGGGCGTCGGCTGCTCGAAAGTGCCGGACATTCACAACGTCGGCCTGATGGAAGATCGCGCGACGCTGCGTATCTCCAGCCAGCACATCGCCAACTGGCTGCTGCATGGCGTGGTCACCGAGGCGCAGGTGAAGGAGACCTTTGAACGTATGGCGAAGGTGGTCGACCAGCAGAACGCCGGCGATCCGCTGTACCGTCCGATGGCATCGAATTTCGCGGGCTCGCATGCGTTCCAGGCTGCCAGCGACCTGGTGTTCAAGGGACTGGCGCAGCCTGCCGGTTATACCGAGCCGCTGCTGCATGCCTGGCGCCTGAAGTTCAAGAAGGATGTGATGGGCGTCTGATCCAGCGACGCTTGAAGGAACGCCGGCCCCACAGGCCGGCGTTTTTTTATGGCTGCTTACGTTGTACCGTCCCATGAAAAAAGCCCGGATGCCTGTGCTGGCATCCGGGCTTCGCAGCCAGTGAGCGGTAATTTACGCTGCGAGCTTGTGCTCCGGCTCGGCAGGTGCTGAAGTACGGATCAGGTGATCGAATGCGCCCAGCGCAGCCTTGGAGCCCTCACCCATCGCGATGATGATCTGCTTGTACGGTACCGTCGTCACATCGCCGGCAGCGAACACGCCTGGCACCGAGGTCTGGCCCTTGGCATCGACTTCGATCTCGCCACGGTTCGACAGCGCGACCGTGCCCTTGAGCCAGTCGGTGTTGGGCAACAGGCCGATCTGCACGAAGATGCCTTCGAGCGCTATGGTCTGCGCCGCGCCGCTCTTGCGATCGGTGTAGCGCATGCCGTTGACCTTGCTGCCGTCGCCCGTCACTTCCGTCGTTTGCGCGTCGGTGATCACGGTGACGTTTGCCAGGCTGCGCAGCTTACGCTGCAAGACTTCATCGGCACGCAGCTTCGAGTCGAACTCGAGCAGCGTCACATGGCCGACGATACCTGCGAGGTCGATCGCCGCCTCGACGCCTGAGTTGCCGCCGCCGACCACGGCTACCCGCTTGCCCTTGAACAGCGGGCCGTCGCAGTGCGGGCAATAGGCCACGCCCTTATTGCGGTATTCCTTCTCGCCGGGAACGTTAAGCTCGCGCCAGCGTGCGCCGGTAGCAATGATGACGGACTTCGCCTTCAGGCTCGCGCCGCTCTCGAGCTTCACTTCGATCAGGTCGCCCGGGATCAGGGCCGCAGCACGCTGCAGGTTCATGATGTCGACATCGTATTCGCGCACGTGCTGCTCGAGCGCTGCGGCCAGCTTCGGCCCTTCGGTCTCTTTGACCGAAATGAAGTTTTCGATCGACAGCGTATCGAGCACCTGGCCGCCGAAGCGCTCGCCGACCACACCGGTGCGGATGCCTTTGCGTGCTGAGTAGATGGCCGCTGAAGCGCCGGCAGGACCGCCGCCGACGACCAGCACGTCGAACACATCTTTTTTCGCGAGCTTCGCTGCTTCACGGGCAGCCGCGCCGGTGTCGATCTTGGCGAGGATCTCTTCAAGCTCCATCCGGCCCTGGCCGAAATTCTGGCCGTTCAGGAAGATCGTCGGCACGGCCATGATCTGGCGGGCGCTCACTTCGTCCTGGAACAGCGCGCCGTCGATCATCGTGTGACGAATGTTCGGATTGATCACCGACATCAGGTTCAGCGCCTGCACGACTTCCGGGCAATTTTGGCAGGATAGCGAGATATAGGTCTCGAACACATACTCGCCCTCGAGGTTGCGGATCTGCTCGAGCACGTCGTCGCTGGCCTTCGGAGGATGGCCGCCCACTTGCAATAGCGCCAGGATCAGCGACGTAAACTCATGGCCCATCGGAATGCCGGCAAACCGCACGCCCATCGTGCTGCCGGCGCGGTTCAATGCGAACGACGGCTTGCGTTCGTTGTCATCATTGACTTCACGGTAGGCCAGTCGCGGTGACAGTGCGGTGATTTCCTGCAGCAATGTGCGCATCTCTTGCGACTTGTCGCCGCTGTCCAGCGATGCAGTGATCTCCACATCGTGAGTGACCTTGCCGAGATAGGCTTGCAATTGGTTCTTGATGGCGGTGTCCAGCATGATGGCCTCGTGAGCTGATGGTGTCCGGGAGTGGGGCGCCGCAGATGCGGCACCCCGGTACAGCAGGGGAGATACCTTGGGGTACGGCGGGGAGGAAAGGCTTAGATCTTGCCGACCAGATCAAGCGACGGCGCCAGCGTTTCGGCACCCGGGGTCCATTTCGCCGGGCAAACCTGGCCCGGGTGAGCGGCGACGTATTGTGCAGCCTGCACTTTGCGCAGCAGCTCTTTCGCGTCGCGGCCGATGCCGTCATCATGCACTTCGCACAGCTTGATCTGACCTTCCGGGTTGATCACGAACGTGCCGCGCAGCGCGAGGCCAGCTTCTTCGATCATGACCTCGAAATTGCGCGAGATCGTACCGGTCGGGTCGCCGAGCATCGGGTAGCGGATCTTGCCGATGGTCTCCGACGTGTCGTGCCATGCCTTGTGCGAAAAGTGCGTGTCGGTCGACACGGCATAGATTTCAACGCCCAGCGACTTGAACGTGTCGTAGTTGTCGGCCAGGTCGCCGAGTTCGGTCGGGCAGACGAAAGTGAAGTCGGCCGGGTAGAAGAACACGACGGACCACTTGCCCTTCAGGTCGGCATCGCTCACTTCGACGAACTTGCCGTTATGGAAAGCCTGAGTCTTGAACGGTTTGACGGTAGTGTTGACGATGGACATGCTGATTCTCCTTCGGTTGGTAAGCAGTGATAAGCCAATGTGTGAACTGATGGGTGAATGATAGTGATCGGCTATTGATCAGTAAATTTGATAGTTTTTATAGATCAAATAGCTTAAATCTATGGATTGACAGTCATTAATAGAATTTTGCCAGAAAGCATTGGCGGCGATGTCCGCAGACGTGGACAGAAAGAGTCTTGCGGCGTGCTTTGGTTCATTGATCAAGCGGATGTCATTGAAGGATTTCTTGTTTTTTCGAAGAAAATTTTCTTTTCAATCCTATTTTTTTAATTGCCTGCATTGCATAAAATCGCGCTCGCATGAACGATCGTGGCGGACGTCTATCTGCCCGTAAGCCAAATGGAGGATGTATGAAAAAATTGTTGACCGCCCTGGTGGTCGCGGTGATGGGTTTCACCGTCGCCATGTCAGGTGCTGAAGCGAAGCGTCTGGGTGGCGGCGGCTCGTTCGGCAAATCGTCGCCGAGCTTCAGCCGCCAGGCGACGCCGCAGGGCCCGAACCAAATGACGCCGGCGCAGCGTCCGGCACAACCAGGCGCACCGGCACCCAAGCCGGCCAGCCCGTGGAAGGGCATTCTCGGTGGCGCACTGCTCGGACTGGGCCTGGGCGCGTTGCTCTCGCATTTCGGTCTGGGCGGCGAACTGGCCGGCATGATCAGCACGCTGCTGATGGTGATGTTGTTCGCGGTTGCGGCGATGTTCATCTTCCGAATGATCAAGCGCCGCAGTGAGCCTCAGCCGGCCTATGCGGGCCCGATGGAGCGTAACCAGACGCCGGATACCTTCCGCACGCCTGAGATCGGCTCCAACCTGGGCGGCGGCTCGTCCGCACCCGCGCCGCAGTTTGCTACGCAGCCGGTGGTTCCGGAGGGTTTTGACGTTCCGTCTTTCCTGCGCCATGCGAAGACCAATTTCATTCGTATGCAGGCCGCATGGGACCGCGCCGATGTGAATGACATTCGCGAGTTCACCACGCCGGAAATGTTTGCCGAACTGAAGATGCAGCTGTCCGAGCGCGGCGCCACGGCAAACCACACCGATGTCGTGACGATCGATGCGGAAATGCTGGGCGTGGAATCGAACAGTGTTGAGCACCTTGCCAGCGTGCGTTTCAGCGGCATGATCCGCGAAGAGGAAAATGCGCCGACTCAGCACTTCACCGAAATTTGGGTGCTCAGCAAGCCGTTGAACGGCAACCAGGGTTGGCTGCTCGCGGGTATTCAGCAGTCGTAAGCCAAAGAACTTCGGCTGTCGCAGGCAGCCGGGTTCTGCAATAATCTGTGCCAGAGCGATAGCCGCTCGCGTTGTCCGCGAGCGGCTTTTTTTGTGACCAGAGTGCCCTACGAACAGCGATGACCGAGCGAACGCGTGCAGAAATTCCCCAGATTGCTTCTTGGCTGCTCGCCGCCATGGCCTTGCTGCTGGTGTTGAAGGCTGGTCTGTTGGCGGCGCTGTATGCAGGATTGCTGGTGTACGCGCTGGTGCACTTGCTGGCACCGCGATTTGCGCGGCGCCTGGGAAGCCAGCCATCGCGACTGGTCGCAGTGGCCGCACTTGGCTCCGTGATCATTCTTGCGCTGACGGCGGGCATCTGGGGGATCCTGTCTTTCTTCCTGTCCGATGCCGGCAGTCTGCCCGTGCTGCTGAAAAAGCTGGCTGACCTGATCGATGAATCACGCAGCCAGATTCCGCCGTGGCTGGCCGCACATTTGCCGCCGAGCGCCGAGGCTTTGCAGCAGCTCATCACCAGCTGGATCCGCGCGCATGCCGCGCAGGCGACGGAGCTCGGCCAGGAAACCGGTCGCGTGCTGGTGCATATCCTCATTGGCATGGTGATCGGCGCAATGGCAGCGCTGTACGACACCACGCAGGTACACCGATACCGCCCGCTTGCCGCGGCGCTTCACCAGCGTATCGTTCGCTTGCACCTCGCGTTCCGGCAGATCGTGTTTGCGCAGGTCAGGATCGCTGCGATCAACGCAGCATTTACCGGCATCTTCCTCACAGTCGCACTGCCCATGGCGGGCATTCATCTGCCCTTCGTGAAAACCATGATCGTGGTGACCTTCGTCGCCGGTCTGTTGCCCGTGATCGGCAACCTGATCTCAAACACAGTCATCGTGATCGTCAGTCTGTCCCATTCATTGGGGATCGCACTGGTGTCATTGCTTTTCCTGGTCGTGATCCACAAACTCGAATATTTTTTGAATGCGAAGATCATCGGCACGCAGATTAATGCGCGCGCATGGGAGTTGCTGACCGCGATGCTGGCAATGGAGGCGCTGTTCGGTATTCCTGGCGTCATCGCGGCGCCGGTGTTCTATGCCTACGTGAAGACCGAGCTCTCCGCAGCCGGCATGGTTTGATCCGGGGGCGGCGTGGCGAAGCTGTACAGCTGCGGCATCACGCACCGCAGCTGCCGGGGGGCCTGGCTAAAGCAGCCTCACGCTGGTGATCGCGTAGCCTTTGCTACCGATCTGCTGGAAAGGATGCTCGATCGCGTAATCCGGCATCGCATCCTGTTCGTCCGAGACATCGATTCCCTGGGTCAGCAGTTGCCAGTCGGTGTTGATGGCCTCTTCGGGGATTGGTTTGCCCTCGAGTACCGCAAGGTAAGAAAATTTGCCGTCCATTTCGGGACGGCGATACAGGTCGAGTCGCATCTTGCCTCCGCCAGATAAAGTTCGCGGATTGGACTTCCGCATTATCGCAAGGTTGCGCCTCGCCGGGCTCAACGCTTCCCTGCGCTCTCCTCTTCCTCTGCGATCGATGCAATCAGTTCGGCGGGTCGCGTCGAACGCTTGCGCAGTCGCAGATTCAGCATCTCAACGATCACCGAGAAGGCCATCGCCGAGTAAATGTATCCCTTCGGTACATGCGTGCCGAAGCTTTCGGCGATCAGCACCACACCGATCGCGACCAGAAAGGACAGCGCCAGCATTTTGATCGTCGGGTGGGCCGACACGAAGCGGCCGATAGCACCCGCAAACAGCATCATCAGGCCGACGGACATGATCACGGCGGCAATCATGATCGCAACTTCGTCGACCATGCCAACCGCCGTGATGATTGAGTCCAGCGAGAATACGATATCGATCAACATGATCTGAACGATCACGGCGCCAAAACTCGCTCGGACTGCGCCGGACTTTTGTTCGTGTGCGCCTTCAAGCGTCTGGTGGATTTCACCGACGCTCTTCCAGAGCAGGAAAAGGCCACCGAGCAGCAGCACCAGATCGCGGCCGGAGAAACCTTTGCCGAAGACGCTGAACAGCGGTGCGGTCAGGCCGACGATCCAGGCGAGCATCAGCAGCAGGCCAATACGCATGAACATGGCCGCGAACAGGCCGATCTTGCGCGCAAATTCGCGCCGGTCCTGCGGCAACTTGTCCACCAGGATGGAGATGAAGATCACGTTGTCGATGCCGAGCACAAGCTCCAGCGCCGTTAACGTTGCCAATGCGATCCAGGTTTGCGGATCGGCCAGCAATTCCAACATGCTTCACACTCCAAAAAGAAATTGATCAAAGCGCATTGTAGCGACAGGCGGGCTCACCAGGCGTATCTGCAGATTCTTAAAAAACAACGGATAATAAGATCGTTTTTTCGAATATCTGGAAGGGTGTGCAGACGTGAGCCTGAATTTTCGCCATTTGCATTACTTTTGGGTGGTTGCCAAAGAGGGCAGCGTTACCCGCGCTGCCGAGCGCCTGGGGCTGGCGATCCAGACCGTCAGCGCGCAGCTGTCGCTGCTTGAGCAATCGGTCGGCAAGGCATTATTCAAGCCGCAGGGGCGCCGGCTGGTACTGACCGAAGCCGGGCAAACCGCGCTGCGCTATGCGGACCAGATTTTCCTGCTGGGTGAGCAACTGCAGGAGGCATTGGCGGATCTGGATACCGAGCCAGTCATGCGGCTGACCGTCGGCATATCGGACTCCCTGCCCAAGCTCATCGCGTCACGCTTGCTGGATGCGGCGCTCGCGCTGCCGCAGCGTGTTCGACTGATCTGCTATGAAGAGCAGTTTGAGTCGCTGCTGGGAAAGTTGTCGGTCCATAAGCTCGACGTCATGCTGACGGATCGGCCAGTACCGCCCGGTTCGTCGCTGCGCGTATTCAGCCATCTGCTGGGAGAGACCCAGATCAGCCTGTTCGCGCTGCCGGCGCTGGCTGACCGTTATCGCGAAGGTTTTCCGAAGAGCCTGCACGGCGCGCCGCTGCTGCTGCCGACCCGGAACAATGCCGTGCGCGGCCGAATCGATAACTGGCTGGAAATGCATGAGGCGCATCCGGACCTGATCGGCGAATTCGATGACAACGCACTGCTGCTGACGTTTGGCCGTTCGGGCCGCGGCTTGTTTCCGGCACCGTCGGTGCTGGCCAAGGACGTGCTCGAGCAGTTCGGTGCGGTCGAGGTCGGCGCGATGGCGCAAGTGCGCGAGCAGATCTACGCGATCTCGAATGAACGCAAGATCAAGCATCCGGCTATTGAGGCGATCCTGAGCGCGATGCACGAAGACGTGTTCTGACGCCTGCGCGCCGACGAAAAAAAAGCCGGCGGTGCCGGCTTGGTCTGGGTCTGGCCTGACGATCAGTACAGGTTCGAGATCCAGTGCGCGAGGTTGACGATGTCGTCATCCGACAGCGTCTGCGCCAGGCTGGTCATGTTGCCGGCGTCGTTCGTGCGCTCGCGTGCCTTGAAGGCCTTCAGCTGCGTGATGATGTAGTCAGGGTGTTGGCCTGCCAGGCGCGGAACTTCGTTCTGGCCCTTCATGCCGCCCAGGTGACACATCGCGCAAAGCGACTCTTCAGCTTTCTTGGCACCTGCCTCGATACGCGCCTGCTCGGACTTGAAACCGGTACGCGCCTGCTTTTGCGACGCGAAATACGCGGCCAGGTCCTTCATGTCCTGTTTCTCGAGGCCGGCGGCCACAGCGGACATCATCGGATTTTTGCGGCGCCCTTCTTTGTAATCGCGCAGCTGCAGGTAGATGTAGCGGTCGTTCTGGCCCGCGAGGGTCGGGAATGCGCCGGCCTGAGAATTTCCATTGGGACCATGGCAGGCGACGCAGGCTTCAGCCTTCTTCTTGCCGGCCTCGACGTCCTGCGCCTGTGCGTTTACGCAAAGGGCAGCCAGAGCCAGGAAGGCGGTCAATGCTGCTCGAAATATCATGACAAAACCTTAATTCGGTAGAGAGAAAAAAAAAGAGGCTGCCCTCAGGCAGCCTCTTCGAACTGCAGTCGAATTATAGAGCGAACACGAAAACGCTGTTGCCGCGCTTGAAGTCGAGCTGAGTGTTACCGCCAGCAGCCACGGCGATGTACTGCTTGCCGTTGACCGTGTACGACGTTGCCGGAGCGTTCACACCTGCGCCGCACTGGTACTGCCACAGCACCTTGCCGGTACGTGCGTCATAGGCCTTGAACCAGCCGTTACCTTCACCCGCGAACACCAGGTTGCCGGCGGTCGACATGGCGCCACCAATCATCGGCTGGTCAGTACGTGCTTTCCACACGACCTTGCCGGTGTCGATGTTCACGGCGGTCACGTTGCCGAATTGCTCTTCACCCGGGATGTTTTTGAACGCGCCACCCAGCCACAGCTTGCCGCCCGGATAGGCTGCAGCTTCGACGTGGTACGTCATCGGCTGTTCGAGGTTCACAGCGTAGGCGAGACGCAGTTTCGGGTTGTAGGCCATCGGCGACCATTCAACGCCACCGTTCGCGCCCAGCGACATGCGTGCGCCGTCTTTGGTCGGCAGGGTCCACAGGCCTTCCTGCGACACCATCGGCTCGGAGAAGCGGATCAGGCTGCCGTCGCGACGGTCATGAACGTAGATGTGACCGGTTTTGCCGCCATGAATGACGCCCGGGATCATCTTGCCGTTCTTGTCCTTCACGTCCACCAGGATCGGCGGAGAGACAGCGTCCAGGTCCCACACGTCGTGTGCGACATACTGGTAGTGCCACTTGTACTTGCCGGTGTTGAGGTCGACAGCGACGATCGAGTCGGTGTACAGGTTGTCGCCGGGACGCTCTGCGCCGTACAGGTCAGGCGACGGGTTGCCAACCACGAAGAAGACCGTCTTGGTCTGCGTGTCGACTGCCGGGGTCATCCAGACACCGCCACCCAGGGTCTTGTAGAAGTCGCCGCCGTTCTTGGCCAGCGCTGCTTTTTCTGCAGCGATGTCACGCTTCATATCGCGGCCGGTTGCGTCGTTGGTTGCCCAAACGCCTTCATGACCTTTTTCCGGGATGGTGTGGAAAGTCCAGGAGAGCTTGCCGGTGTTGGCGTCATATGCCTTCACGAAGCCGCGCACGCCGTATTCGCCACCGTTGGTGCCGATCAGGACTTTGCCATCGACGACTGCCGGAGCCATCGTTTCGCTGTAGCCGAGTTCCGGATCAGCGATTTCGGTTTCCCACAGCAGCTTGCCGGTCTTGGCATCCAGCGCGACCAGTTTCGCGTCCAGCGTGCCCATGAACAGCTTGCCTTCGGAGACGGCGACACCCTTGTTGTTCGGGCCGCAGCAGTAGGTCGACACCGGGCCGATCTTGTGCTTGAAGTGCCAGTACTGTTCACCGGTGGCTGCGTTGATCGCATACACGTGGTTGTACGAAGTCGTGACGAACATCACGCCGTCGACCACGATCGGAGCCGTTTCCATCGACTCGACGATGCCGGTCTGGAAAACGAACGCCGGGCGCAGCTTGGCGACGTTGCTGGTGTTGATCTGAGCGACCGGATAGTGACGGGTCTGGTCGTAGTTGCCGTTCGGGTGCAGCCAGTTCTTGCCGTCTTTGACAGCGTCGTTGAGCATCGACTGCGTGACGTTGGAGAACTTCGGCATCGGATTTGCCTTGATTCCCGCGCCCGCAACCGGTTCTTGCGCATAAGCCGAGCCTGCGATAATCAGGCTGGTAGCGGCAAGCGTCTTGAGCATCTTGTTCAGTGCCATTTGCTTCCTCTCTTGGTGGATTTCACTCTCTTTTGCCCAGCGAACTCTTCCGGTCCGCTTCGGTCGCCCGGTGCAGGCCAGGTGGCAAGCACCAACCGCAGTAAAACGGTTGTCACTGGGCTTCTTATTGACCGCAATAAAATGAAGCTTATTATTGCGCCCGCTGATCGTAGTCCCTGTTCCGTGATATGGCAATATCGAAGATCGTCTTTCAAGGTATTTCACATGAAAATTCTCAACAAATTCATCGTCTGTTTTGTCGCTCTATCGTTTTGCGTCGCAGCAGTGGCGCAACAAGGTATTGATGATCCGCATCCGCAAACACTTGCAGCCGTTCGCGCCGGCAATCTTGAAAAATTGAAGCAGCTGATTGAAGACAGAGGCGCCAATCTGAATTCACGCAATCGTACCGGCGACAGCTTGCTGCTGATGGCGATCAAGTCGGGCAAGCGTGATATTGCCAATTATTTACTTGAGCGTGGCGCTGATGTGAACCTGGCCAATACCGCGAAAGGCACCCCGTTAATGGCAGCGGCCTATAACGGCGATCTCGCAATCACCGAGCGGCTGCTTGAGCGCAATGCGAACATACACACTGCGGACGAGCAGAAAAAGACAGCCATGGTGTATGCGGCCGCGCAAGGCCACACCGACGTTGTCGCGCGTTTGCTGAAGGCTGGCATCAACGTGAATGCGCGCTATGCCAATGATTTGACAGCACTCATGTGGGCGGCCGGTCAGGGGCAGGCGAGGACGGTGAAATACTTGCTCGACGCCGGAGCGGACGCATCGCTGAAAGATAATCGCGGCAAGACCGCGTTGGACATTGCCGATGACACCGGCCATCTCGATGTGCGAAAAGTGCTGGGCAAGCAATAAGTTTGCAGCGACAAAAAAGCCTGCTCTCGAGCAGGCTTTTTTTGCAGATCTGCGTTAGATCAGCGACGCTTCAGTTCGATCTCAAACTGGGAGAAATAAGCAGCAACGTTGTCGATGTCGGCATCCGACAGCGGCTTGGCGATCACGCCCATCACTTCATTGTGGCGTTTGCCATCACGGAATTGGCGCAGCTGACTTGCCAGATAGCTCTCAGGCTGACCGGCAAGCGACGGCGTGCCCGGCATGGACGACAGTCCATTGTCGCCGTGGCACATCATGCAGCTCTGGGCGGTTTTCGCGCCGGCGGTCAGATCGGCGGACTGGGCGGAGGTCGCCACGCCCGTGAGGAACAGGCCGGCGGCGATAAAGGAAGCAGTTTTCATCGTCAATTCAAAAAAGATAATACGGAATACGAACTATACCCGCAAAAAAAATCGCCTGCCGCGATCGCTCGAGGCAGGCGACTTCAGGTCCTGTGCCGGGCACTCGGCCCGGCATGGGATCGGCAGCGATTAGTTGCCGACGTAGCTGATGCGATAGAGCGCGCCAGCGAAGTCGTCGGACACCAGGATCGAGCCGTCCGGCAGGTTAGCAACATCGACCGGGCGGCCGAATGCGCGCTTGGTTTCCTGATCCAGGAAGCCGTCAGCGAACACTTCAGCTTTGCCAGCCGTGCCATCCGCGTTCAGCGGAACGTAGTTGATCAGGTAGCCGCTCGGCACCGTGCGGTTCCACGAACCGTGCGATGCGACGAAGATGCCGCCCTGATACTTCTTCGGGAACGACTTGCCGGTGTAGAACGACATGCCGAGCTGCGCCTGGTGCGCCGGGAACTCGACTTGCGGGAACACCGCGCCAGCCGGCTCTTTCATGTCTTTCAGTTCCGGAGCTGCGCCCGAACCTGCGACCTTGAACTTGCCATTCCAGTACGGGAAGCCAAAATGCTGGCCTGCCTTGGTGATACGGTTCAGTTCGCCCGGCGGGACGTCGTCGCCCAGACCGTCAACCTGGTTGTCGGTGGTCCAGACGGTCTTGTCTTTCGGGTTGATGTCCATACCAGCCGGGTTGCGCATACCCATGGCATACACTTCCTTGCCCGAACCATCGAACGGGTTCAGACGAACCACGCCACCGATACCGGTCTTGTTGTACAGGTCGATCTTGTCTTTCGGCTGCACGTTATACGGCTGGCCCAGAGTGACGTACAGCTTGCCGTCGTCAGCGACCTTGCAGGTACGGCCGGTGTGGTTGAAGGACTCTTCTTCAGCCGGGATCAGGCCGCCTTGTGCCACTGCGGTGATCACAGCGACGTCCGGGCCTTCGTAGAAGTACTCAGCTGCCGGGAAGTTCAGCACGCGGTTCGACTCGACGACGATCAGGAAGCCGTCCTTGGTCCAGCAGACGCCGTTCGGGTTCTTGAACTTGATCGACGGAGCGAAAGGCTTGACCTCGTCGGCGACCATGTCGCCGTTACGGTCGGTGACTGCCCAGACGGTGGACTTGCGGGTGCCGACGAACAGCATGTTGGTCGACGGAGCAACTGCCATGTAACGAGCGTCCGGAACCACTGCGTACAGTTCGATCTTGAAGCCTTCCGGCAGCTTGATCTTCTTCAGGTTGTCCTTCAGCTTCTCGACGTTCTTGCCGGTCTGAGCGACCGTCGGAATGTCGATAGCAGTGTTCGTGGTCTTCATTGCCGAGATCTTTTCCAGATTCTCGTCGGCGGCAAAGCTGGAACCAGCGAAAGCTGCCAGCATTGCGGAAGCCAGGACGCTCTTCACAAAAACGTTGGATTTGGCCAATTTAATCTCCGATTGGTTTTTTATAAACGAAATGGTGTCGATGCACCAATACCCAGGCAATCTTTCATTAATTTTTTAGAAACTTGGGTAAAGAAAGAATGCCACTTTGCAAGTGGGGCTCTGGACTATAGGTCGCCGTTATAACCGGCTACAAGTGAATTTTTTTCAACTGATGGAAGCTTGCGAATGTGTTCCGCAGCCTGCCAAAAAGCCATAAAAAAACGGCGACAGTCAACGACTGCCGCCGCCTGAGGAATACGACGGCAGTGCTTATTTGATAACGACGCCCCAGGGTAGCTCACCGACGCTGATTTCCGTGATCGGTTTCAGCTCGACCGCATCGATGACGGACACCGAGTTCGAGCGGCCATTGGCCACGTAAAGCTTTTTGCCATCCGGTGTGATGGCCATATTCCAGGGGCGCTTGCCGACCGGGATGTTCGCCAGCACTTCATTGGTTTCCGTATCGACCGCCGACACGTTCGCATCTTTGCCGTTAGAGATGAACACGCGGCGGCCGTCCGGCGCCATCGTCACGCCGTTCGAGAAGGTGCCAGTCGTCATCTTCTTGATGACTGTGCGCTTGGCAACGTCGATCGCGTAGACCGAATTGGCGATCTCGCAGGCGACGTAGGCGACTTTGCCGTCCGGTCGGAATGCGATGCCACGCGGACGGTCGCCGACTTTAATCGAGGCCACCTGCCGGCGGCGTTGTACATCGATCACGTCCACGCTATCGGCTTCTTCGGCGGACACGAACATCAGCTTGCCATCGGGGCTGAAGACGGCATGCTCAGGATTCTTGCCCTTGGTTTTGATGGCGAACGCTTTCTTGCCGGTTGCCGTATCGATGAAATTGACCGAATTGCTGATCTCGGAAGCCGCAGCGATCCATTTGCCGTCCGGCGATGCAGACACGCCCTCAGGCGATTCGCCGAGCTCAATACTGCCGACGACCTTGCGCTCGGCCGTGTCAACCATGACCAATGCGTTGTGCGGCTGGTCGCTCACATAGATGATCTTGCCGTCCGGCGAAGCGGCCAGCCCGCGCGGCTTGTCGCCCGCCTTGATTTCAGCAACGACCTGATCGGTCGCGGTATCGATTACCGACAGCGTGCCCGATTTTTCGTTAGGAACATAAGCGAACGGTGCAGCGACTGCTGCCAGCGGCAACGCGCCCAGGATGAGAGTAGCAATCAGTGATTTCAAGCGCATGGCAATACTCCGGGTCTCCAGTATTGGTTTGTTTTCAGTAGCTCAATAGCTAATGACACATTGGTTCAACAAGCCACGAATCAGGCGATATCGCTGAACCGTCGCAATGTCGGGCGGCGGTTCAGCGCGAATAAGCAGCGCGCGATGTTCGCACGCGCGTGCAAGCCGCAAAGGATAACCGAAGACGTCTGGCCGGGGACTGAATGTCACCCTTCGAAACGAATTTTGAAATTCGGGTACGATGACACGCGTTTTGAATACAGGCACCAATGCGGATCCCTGCGATCCGACAAGCCGAATGGCGTCGCTTCGTACGCTCATCCCCCCACACCTAGAGAAAATTCCATGTCAGAAGAATTCACCGAAAACGACTGGCGACGCTTTTTGCGCAGCGTAGGCGAGAATCCGGATCGTCCGGGACTGATTGAGACACCGGCGCGCGTCGCAAAAGCCTGGCAGCACTGGACCTCTGGTTATCAGCAAGATCCGGCATCTGTCATGAAAGCGTTTGAGGATGGCGCCGAGGATTACAACGAACTGATCGTGGTCCGCAATATCCCGGTGTACAGCCACTGCGAACACCATCTCGCGCCGTTTTTCGGCAAAGCTACGGTCGGCTATCTGCCCAACGGCAAGATTGTCGGTTTGTCCAAGTTGACCCGCCTGGTCGAGTGCTTCACCAAGCGTCTGCAAGTGCAGGAGCGGCTAACGATGCAAGTGGCCAATGCCCTGATGGAGATTCTTGAGCCGCGCGCAGCGGGCGTCGTGATCCGTTGCCGTCATTTGTGCATGGAAAGCCGTGGCATCCGCACGACCGGCGAAGAGACCGTGACCTCCGCGATGCTTGGCGAACTCCAGACCAACCTCGGCATGCGTACTGAATTTCTCGATCTCGCGCGCGAGGACGTGGGGCGCTGACCCGCTAGCCAAGATCCATTATAAAAACAGGGCGCCACGGCGCCCTGTTGGTTATTTTGCAGCGGCCTTTTTGTCGGCCTTCTCCGCTTTCTTCGTGGCTTTCTTTGTGCCCGGCTTTGCCGCCTTGTTGGCCGCCGGGGCAGCCTTTCTCTTCAGCGCGAGCATCGTGCCACGGCAGTCAGCGCTGCCGCAGCGGCATTCATAGGCTTTCTTCAGCGTCTTCGTCATCTTCTCGTCGATGACCAGACCGTAGTCGTAGTTCAGTTCTTCGCCGCGAGCAATGTCGCGCAGCGCATGAATGAACACCCGACCTTTTTCTTCCTGTGCCTCACAGTTCGGTTCGCAAGAATGATTGATCCAGCGAGCGTCGTTGCCTTCGTCGCCGCCGTCGATCAGCTTGCCGTTCTCCAGGCTGAAAAAGAAGGTGTGATACGGATTCTCCGGATCGAGCCCGAAACGCTTTTCCGCCTGCTTTTCGGTGATGCGCTTGCCCTGGTACTCGATGATGCGCGCGCCGGCAGGAATTTTGCGGGTGGCGAACACGCCGTTGCCGTGAATGGTTGAGTGCCTGACCTTGATGTGAGTGTCAGATATCGGATCTGCCGTGGATGCGCTGCCTGGTTTCATGGATGCGTGCGGTTAGCTCAACGAGTCAAGAGCCGGGCTCCGCAGCGCACCGCAGGACTCGGCTCAACATAACGAACGGAATTGCTGTATGACGCGACGGGCCCGTGCTTGCGAGAGCATCGGCGATATCGGCAAAGGACCCGGCGGCGACAAAAGCGCCTGATGATAGCCCGCCAGTGACAGCAGGCACAAGCAGGATGCGGGAAGCCAACGACAAGGATGATCACGCGTGCAGATTTTGCACGCGTTGCGCGACTTTTTCGGCATGGTCGCCGCACCTTGGCACGCGGCCGCAACGACCTGCGTCTGGCACGTCGATTGCAAAGGCCTCTGCGCTTGTACCAACCTGCGGGCGTATGCGCCTGCCCAGACCCAAGGAGAAAACTTCATGCCCACCACCCCCATCAAATCCGGCGTCCTTGCCTTGTTGCTTGGCCTCTTGGGCGCTCCGCTGCTAATGCACTCGCTGGCCGTGCATCCTCAGGAAAAGAGCGACAAGCCTTCCGCCACGCAGAGCAAAGAGACCTCGTCAGGTTCGTCGAGCGGAACCTCGACCCAGCAATCCGACGCATCGTCGTCGGCAAAAATCAGCGACCGCGACGAAAAAATGATCAAGCAGATCGCCGAGTCGCACCTCGCCGAGATCAACGCCGGCAAGCTTGCACAGGACAAAGCCAGCAGCGACGAGGTGAAAAGCTTCGCCAAGAAGATGGTCGACGATCACACCCGCGCACTGGACGACCTGAAGCAGCTCGCGCAATCGAAGAGCATCACTTTGCCGACCGAGCCGAGCCGCGAGCAGATGGCCCAGGAGAAAAAGCTGCAGGCGTTGTCCGGCGAAAAATTCGACCGGCAGTATTTGCAGCAGGCCGGTGACCGTGCCCATAAGGATACGCACCGCTTGTTGCAGCGTGCGGCCAGCCGCGCCGAGGACAGCGACCTGAAAAATTATGCGAGCAAGGCAATGGGAACGGTCGAGACTCACCAGCAAATGGCGAAGGAAACGACGCGTAACCTGAAGTCCACCGCCGAGGGCAAGAGCGGTGCCGGCAAGGAATCTTCGGGCGGCGGCAGCAAAGGCAGCAGCACCGGCGGGACGACGTCCGGCGGCGCCAGCGAGCCATCGTCCGGAGCGTCGGGCGAGAGCAAGTAAGCCTGATTGCATGCAGCGCGGCGAGGGCCGCAGGGCATTGGGTAAAATAGCGTCTTCCTGCATGGCCACGCATCTTCTTGTGCGTGGCCCGCCCCACCCTTCCCGAGTTCGCCTGCATGCTGCGCATTACTGACGTCATCCTTCCGCTGGACCATCCTGAACACGCCTTGCGCGACGCCGTGCTGGCGCGGCTGGACCTGCCAGCGGCGGCCCTGCGCCAGTTGACCGTGTTTCGGCGCGGTTATGACGCGCGTAAGAAATCAGCGATCCAGCTGGTCTACACCGTCGATGTCGAGCTGGTCGATGAGGGCGCGGTGCTGGCACGGCGACTGCCCAAGGTCGGACCGACCCCGGACATGGCCTATCAGTTTGTCGCACGTGCGCCGGCCGGTCTGACGATGCGGCCGGTCGTTATCGGCTTCGGACCATGCGGCCTGTTCGCTGCGTTGATCCTCGCGCAGGCGGGCTTTCGTCCCATCATCGTCGAGCGCGGCAAAGTCGTGCGCGAGCGGACCAAAGATACTTTTGGCTTGTGGCGCCAGCGTAAGCTGCAGCCCGAGTCGAACGTGCAGTTCGGCGAAGGCGGTGCCGGTACTTTCTCGGACGGCAAATTGTGGACGCAGGTCAGTGATCCGAAGCATTACAGCCGAAAGGTCTTGCAGGAGTTCGTCAAGGCCGATGCGCCCGAAGAGATCCTGTACGTCAGCAAGCCGCACATTGGCACTTTTCGTCTGGTCAAGATGATCGAGCTGATGCGTGCGACCATCGTTGAGCTGGGCGGCGAATTTTTATTTGAGTGCAAGGTCGACGGAGTTGAAATTGTCGACGGCAAGCTGCGCGGCGTGCATTTGTCCAACGGCACGAGCATCGCGACTGAACATGCGGTGCTGGCCGTCGGCCACAGCGCGCGCGATACCTTCGAGATGCTGCATGAGGCTGGTGTCTACATGGAGGCCAAGCCGTTTTCGGTGGGCTTCCGCATCGAGCATCCGCAGTCCATCATCGATCGCGCTCGTTTCGGCAAATTTGCCGGCAATCCCATTCTCGGCGCCGCCGATTACAAGCTGGTTCACCATGCGAAGAACGGCCGCTCCGTCTACAGCTTCTGCATGTGCCCGGGAGGTACCGTGATTGCAGCTGCCTCGGAGCCTGGGCGCGTGGTCACCAACGGCATGAGCCAATACTCTCGCAATGAACGCAATGCGAATGCCGGCATCGTCGTCGGCATCACGCCGGCCGATTATCCCGGCGGGCCGCTGGCTGGCATTGCCTTTCAGCGCGAGATCGAATCACGCGCGTTCGAGCTCGGTGGCGGCGACTACAGCGCCCCCGGCCAGCTGGTCGGCGATTTCATCGCTGGCCGGCCGTCGACAACATTCGGCAACGTACAGCCATCGTACAAGCCGGGCGTCAAACTAGGCGATCTGGCCACCGCGTTGCCGCCTTACGCGATCGAAGCGATGCGCGAAGCCTTGCCGGCTTTTGACAAGCAGATCCAGGGTTTTGCAATGAAAGACGCAGTACTCACCGGCGTTGAGACGCGCACTTCATCGCCAGTGCGGATCCGCCGCGGCGACGACTTACAGAGCGTTAACACGCGCGGCCTGTATCCCGCAGGCGAAGGTGCCGGATATGCCGGCGGCATCATGTCGGCTGCCATCGATGGCATTCGGGTCGCCGAGGCAGTGTCGCTGGCCATCTGCGCGAATGCAGGCAAAGCCTAGCGGGTTTCATGTCGCAACACGGGGGGTGACGCTGGTGTCACCGATCCAATGCAAACGGGCCGCATGAGCGGCCCGCTTTCTTTCGAGCCTGTCTGACCATCGTCAGGCAGGCTCCTGATACAGCATGTGCGGCTTAGGCTTTCTTCGAGCGGGCCGGCTTTTCAGCAGCTGCCGGCACGAAGTGCTTGGTCGCTTCGTTCACGTTGTCTTCCATCGTCTCGATGGCCTGCTTGCTAGCCTTGACGATCTGCTCATAGGTGGTGGCTGCGGTATTGGCGCTGGCCTTGAGCACGGCAATCGCGTTTTCCGAACCTGCCGGTGCGGCCTTCGACAGGTCGTCAATCAGCTTGGTGACTTGCTTGGTAGTCTCGGCGACACGAGCTTCGGTGGCCTTGGTGAATTCCGCTTGTGCCTTGGTAGCGATCGACGCGAGATGGCGGCCATAGGCCAGCACTTTCTCAGCTTGCGGTTGTGCTTGTGCCGAGGACAGGCTGAAAAACTCCTGTGCGTCTTTGGCGGTCAGCAGTTGCTGCGCTGCGGCGGACGTATGGGCGAGCGACTCTTTGGCCGTCGCAATGTTCAGTTCAACCAGTTCGGCGACGCTGTGCAGCGCCTTGTTTGCGAGTTCGCTCGCGGCAGCGAGCTGCGAATCGATCGAGGCTTTGGTCGCATTGGACAACTGGTCAGCAGCAGAAAACATGGTTCTCTCCTAGTAGGATGGGTGGGCTTGGCAGCTATTGTGCGCTGCAACAAGACGGATTCTACGTAGGTCTGACCAGATGTCAACAGTTTTTTGTGCGATGCCGCAAAAATGTTGTGTTCCCGTCCTTATGGCAGGCAAGCGCAGTGATCTCCGATGGCCGTTGGCTAACTCGCGGCACTGCCGCCGGCCTCTCGCCAGGCGTCGATCAGGGCACGGGCGGCCGAATCGAGCGTCGCCAGCGGACAGGTGCGGGCATGCTCATAAATCATCAGCGCGTAAATATTGGCCAGCGTGTTGACCTCGGCCGACAGAGCACGCTCATCGCCGGTTGATGGGCGCAGGCGACGCCAATAATTAATGGCAAGTTCAAGTTCATTCAGAGTCAGATCCATGGCGCGATTGTAGCGAGCCTTCCGCAGGCTGCTAGGATCGCTGAATAATTATTGCAAACGGAGACGACGATGAATTTTGTGTTGGTCCACGGTGCGTGGCACGGCGGCTGGTGCTGGCGCGACGTTGCCACCCGGCTGCGTGCCGCCGGGCATCAGGTGTTTACGCCGACAATGACCGGGCTGGGCGAGCGCGCACATTTGTTGCGCGCAGACACCGGCCTGTCGACCTGCATCGAGGACATCGCTGCAGTGATCATGAACGAGGAGCTCGAAGAGGTCGTGCTGGTCGGGCACAGTTTTGCCGGCCCGGTGATTTCCGGCGTGGCCGACCGCCTGCCAGAGCGGCTGCGTCACCTGATCTATCTCGATGCGATCGTGGTCGGACACGGCCAGTCGGCGCTGTCCATTTTCAGCGACGACGTACAGCGCGAGCGCGCCCGCACGATCGACCCCGAAGGACTGCGTATGGCGATCCCTGAGCCGGCGAAATTCGGCATCAGCGATCCGCTCCAGGCCGACTGGCTGCGTCGGCGGCTGACCCCGCATCCGATCAATGCCTATACCGAGCCCTTGCAATTACGGCATCCGCTGGGCAACGGGCTGCGCAAGACCTATATTGCGGTGACCGATCCCTGGTATCCGCCGTTGGCGCAGGTACGCGAGCAGATCCGTCGCCAACCCGATTGGGAATGGCACGAGTTAGCCAGCGGCCACGATGCCATGGTGATGGCACCCGTGGCGCTGGCAGACTTGCTGTGCGATTGCGCGCGTCCGGCGGGCGAATAGCTTCCAACTACCGGCCGCCTAATAGCCGACTAGCGAGAGCGCAAGAACTGCTCAAGCTTGTCGGCACCCTGTTCCAGTCGATCGAGCGAGCTGGCAAAACACCAGCGCAGCGCGCCTTCACCTTCTGGTCCGAACGCGCTGCCCGGCGCCAGACCCAGGCCGGCCTCGGCCACCAGCCGTTTGCACAGCGCGAGAGAGTCGCGTTCGCCATCGATCGTGAAGAACAGGTACATCGCGCCGCGCGGCTTCGGCGCCGTCACGCCCGCTGCGCGCATGGCCGGCGCCGACAGGCGTTCGTACAGGTAATCGCGCGCGGTGCGATAGCGCGCCACTGTGCGCTCCACGATCTCTTCGCTGCGGTTGACGGCGACCACGCCGGCACGCTGCACGAAGGCCGGCGCGCACGACGTGTTGTATTCGATCAGCTTGCCCAGCCCGTTCATCAGTGATTGCGGCAGTTGCATCCAGCCCAGCCGCCAGCCCGTCATGAGCCAGGCCTTCGAGAAGCTGTTAGTCGAGACGACACGCTCATTCGCGTCGCACAGATCAAGGAAGGACGGCGCGCACGCACGCACATCCGGTGGCGTGTCATACGCCAGGCGCTCATAGACATCGTCGGCCAGCAGCCAGATGCCGTGCCGGCGGCAATGTGCAAGCAGTGTCTGCTGCTGTTCGCGATTGATGGTCCAGCCAGTCGGATTGTTCGGCGAGTTCAGCAATAGCGCACGGGTGCCCGGCGTCAGCGCTTCCAGAAGGCGCTCGAGGTCCAGCTCCCAGCGCGGCGTCGTGGCGCGCGCATCGAATTGCAGCGGCACGGAGATCACCTCCGCGCCGAGGATCTTCGGTATCTCGATCAGGTTGGGCCACAGCGGCGTGACCGCGACCACGCGGTCGCCCGGGTTCAGCAGCAACTGAGCGACCAGCATCAGCGCCGAGACGCCCGAGGATGTGACGGCGATGTTGTCCATCGTCGTCGGCCGGTGCAGCTGCGACGAGTACGCGGCAAGCGCTTCTCTGAGTTCGGGCAGGCCGAGGTTATGGGTATAAAACGTATCTCCGCTGTCCAGCGCAGACTTGGCGGCGTCGCAAATGAAGGCCGGCGTCACTTCGTCAGGTTCACCGAACCAGAAAGGCAATACGTCGTTGCGGCCCATGCCGGCGTTGGCGACTTCGCGGATCCGCGAGGCCACCAACGTTTGCACCGCGTTGCGCGGCTCGACAGGGAAATTTGGAACGGTAGTCATCACGTGCACAGCCACAGTTGGTTAGTGAGATCGACAATGAAGCCGGGACGAAGGTAGGCGATGAATACGCAGGCGAGCAACGCTGCGGCCAGCGTCAGGACCAGCAGTTGCCGCCGTCGGCTCATGCCCTCGCCTGCAGGCGGGCGATCGGTGCTTCGCGGATCGGCAGGTTCAGCAGGCCGGCAGCAATGCCCAGCGCGATCGTGATCATCCAGACCGTGCTGTAACTGCCTTCAAGCGTGAACAGGTAGCCACCGAGCCAGACCCCGAGCACACTGCCCAGCTGGTGAGAAAAAAACACAAAGCCCGCCAGCATCGACAGATGGCGCACGCCAAACATGCCGGCGACGACGCCATTGGTCAGCGGCACGGTCGAGAGCCAGATCAGTCCCATCGCCGCCGCGAACAGATAGACCGACACCGGCGTCAGTGGCGCGACGATGAAGGCGGCGATGAACAGCGCACGCGCGAAATAGATCGCCGACAGCAGATAGGGCTTGGGTAGCCGGCCGCCCAGATTGCCGGCGATGAATGAGCCGATGATGTTGAAGAGTCCGATCAGCGCCAGCGCAATGACGGCGACCTGGGGATCCGCGATGCCCTGATCCTTCAAATACGCTGGCAGGTGAACGCCAATGAAAACGACCTGGAAGCCACAGACGAAATAGCCGGCGACCAGCAGCTGAAACGGCCGATAGGCAAAGGCTTCGCGCATCGCTTCACCAGCGCTTTGCTGCGCACCCGGGGCCTGCGTCGGCGGTGCAGGCTCGCGCAGCATCAAGGCCAGCGGCATCATCACCAGCACCACTAGCGCGGCCAACAGGAAAAGTGCGCCCTGCCAGCCGGCACCGGAGATCAGCTGCTGTTCGATCGGCACCATGGCGAACTGGCCAAACGAGCCGGCGGCGCCGAGCACGCCGAACGCCCACGAGCGCTGCGCCGGCGGCGCGGTTCTTCCGACAATGCCGGAGAGTGCGCCAAACGCCGTACAGGCCAGGCCCGTGCCGATCAGCAGGCCGGAGCCCAGCGCGAACCCGGTCGGGTCATCGATCAGTGCCATGCACAGCAGGCCTGCCATATAGATGACAGCACCGGCGAACACCACGCGTGCCGCGCCAAAGCGGTCTGCTGCCATGCCGGAAAACGGGCCGACGGCGCCCCACGCGAGATTCTGCACCGCCATTGCCAGCGAAAAGGTTTCGCGTGTCCAGCTGTGCTGCTGCGAGATCGGCTGCAGCCAAAAGCCGAAGCCATGCCGCACCCCCATGGCAAGTGAGAGGATGATGCCGCTGGCGATCAGGACGGGGGCGAGACGGGGTGCGTGCGCAGTGCGAAACATAACGGGCGGCCTGGAGGGTCGGCCCGACAGTGTAACGCAAGCTCCCGGACGCTCGCCGCGACCGGGACCGTTCTGGCTGCGATAAGAATTACTGGCCGGTGCTCGGGCTGGTGCTCGGGCCGGGCGTGGTGCTGGGCGTCGGGCTGGTGGTGCTGGGCGTATCGGTTCCGATGCCACCGGCGCTGCCGCCCGAGGTACCGGCGCCCGATGTGCCGGACGATGACGGCGTCGCCGGCGTGGTTGTCTCCGGATAGGCCGCGCCGCCGCCCGACATGCCGGAGGTGCCCGAAGTGCCGCCGGAAGACGAGCCTGGCGGCATCGATGACGGCGGCATGTCGGCACTACCGGTACCGCTGCTGTGACCGCTCATGCCACCTCCGCTCGTACCGCTGGTACCACTGGTGCCAGAAGTCGAGCCGCTGCTGCTGGCTCCGCCGGACTCGGACGGCATGCCGGCGGACCCGCCCGGCGAACTGCCTGTCCCGCCCATTGAGCTGCCGCCCGAACTGCCGCTCGTGCCGGAGCCCGAACCTCCGCCGGTCATGCCTGCGCAGGCGCCGAGCAGCACAGCGCAAGCGATAGGTAACATCCATTTGGTCATAGAACACTCCCGCTAAATTCAGATGGGCAGTGCGCTGATCTTGCGCACCGGCGAACTGCATATCGAATGCAGAGAGTAGAAGCGGGAGGGGAATGAAAGTTCGTCGCAGCTCGGCTGCGGTTGAGATCACGCAAGGCAGCCGGCGCTGCCTGCGTGAAGCTCACAGATCATCGCAAAAGGCTGTCAGGCAGCCTTGCGTGCGCTGGCTTTCTTGGCAACGGCCTTTTTGGCGACGACCTTTTTCGCGGCCGTCTTGCTGGTAGTTTTGGTCGCGGTCTTAGCGGTGGTTTTGCTTGCCGTCTTGGCTGTCGTTTTAGCCGCCTTCTTTGCCGGCGTTGCGGCGACTGCGTCGTCGCCATCGGCATTGTCCGCATCCTTTGCCGCGGCGGTCTTAGCGGCCGGCTTGCCCTTGCGCTCTTCGAATTCGAAGCCGACCTTGCCGTCTTTGCCGCGCACGAGGAAGGCCTTGAAGGGGCGGCGCGTGCGCTGCGACACGAAGCCGGGCAAGAGATCCGTGCGGCCGTCGTTGAGCAGCTTTGCCATTTGCTCCGGCAGAATTTCCTGCTGCAGGATGATACGGCCGCTGCGGAAGTCGCAGCCTTTCGGGCGGGCGACCGTCTTTTCGCACACGTACGCCAGGCCCATTTCGTAGACCCCGCTGCCGCACTTCGGGCAGGCGCCGAGCGGCGTTTGCTCGCTGAAGTCGACTGCCTCCGCGCTGTCGTCGTCGTCATTCGATTGGCCGAAATCGAACTCCAGCTTGTAGTTGTTGTGCTCTTCGTCGCGCGCGATCTTCAGGATCGCAGCGAAAGGGCGCCCCATCTTCGAGCGGAATCCCTGCAGCGGCCCGATAGTGCGGTTGGCCAGCAATTCTTCAACTTCGGCGACTTCGAACTGACGGCCGCCGGGCACTTTGCTCATCGAGAATTCGCATTTCGTGCAGGCGAAGCGACGGTAATTTTCCTTGATCACGCCGCCGCAGTTCGGGCATGGCGTCTTCAGCGTCGCATAGTCGCCTGGTATGGTGTCGTTGTCGTATTCTTTCGCGCGCTTGACGATGGTCTGCGTCATTTGCGCGATCTCGCGCATGAATTCCTCGCGGCTGATGCCGCCGCGCTCCATTTGCGACAGCTTGAATTCCCATCCGCCGGTGAGTTCGGGCGCGGTCAGTTCAGCCACTCCCAGGCCGCGCAGCAAGGTCATCAGCTGAAAGGCCTTTGCCGTCGGGATCAGTTCACGGCCTTCGCGCAGCAGATACTTCTCGTTCAGCAGGCCTTCGATGATCGCCGCGCGTGTAGCCGGCGTGCCAAGGCCCTTACCGGCCATCGCATCGCGCAGGTCTTCGTCGTCCACCAGTTTGCCTGCACCTTCCATTGCCGACAGCAGCGTCGCTTCGGAATAGCGCGCCGGCGGCTTGGTGACGAGGCCGTTCGCTTCGACCTTCTCGGTTTTCACCTTTTCATTCGGCGCGACCGCTACCAGCGTGCCGCTCTCGCCGTCCTGCGCGTTCGGGTCGACCGCTTCCTTGCCATACACCGCGAGCCAGCCGGGGTTGGTGAGGATCTTGCCGGTGGTCTTGAACTGATGGCCGGAGACTTCGGTGAAGCGCGTCGTCACCAGATATTCGGCGGCCGGGAAGAACACCGCGAGGAAGCGGCGCACCACCAGGTCATACAGCTTTTGCTCCGGCTCCGACAGGCTCTTCGGCAGCTGTCCGGTCGGGATGATCGCGAAGTGGTCGCTGATCTTCTTGTTGTCAAAGATGCGCTTATTCGGCTTGACCCAGCTGTTGTTCAGAATCTGTGCAGCGAACGGGTAGTAGTTGTTGATCTCGCCGAGCGATTCGAGCGTCTGCTTCACCGTGCCCAGGTAGTCTTCCGGCAGGTGCTTGGAATCGGTACGCGGATACGTCAGCACCTTGTGCTTTTCGTAGAGCGCCTGTGCCAGTCCCAGGGTATTTTTCGCCGAGAAGCCGAAGCGGCCGTTGGCCTCGCGCTGCAGGCTGGTCAGGTCGAACAGCGCCGGCGCAATCGACGTGCTGGGCTTGGATTCTTCGGTGACGATGCCAGGCTTGCCACGGCAGGCCGCAACGATCGACTCGGCTGCTGCTTTGCTCCAGAGCCGCTCGGCCTTCTTTTCCGGATCGCTGTCATCGCTCTTGAAAGCCGAGTCCAGCCAGCGCCCTTCATAAATGCCGGCGGCACAGATGAACTCGGCCTTCACTTCCCAATAGTCGCGCGGCACAAACTGCTTGATCTTCTCTTCGCGCTCGACCACGATCGACAGCGTCGGCGTCTGCACGCGGCCCACGGTCGTCAGGTAAAAGCCGCCCTCTTTCGAATTGAAGGCCGTCATCGCGCGGGTGCCGTTGATGCCAATCAGCCAGTCAGCCTCGCTGCGGCAGCGCGCGGCATCGGCCAGCGGCAGCATGTCCTTGTCGTCGCGCAGGTGCTTGAATGCGTCGCGAATGGCGGCCGGCGTCATCGACTGCAGCCACAGCCGCTTGATGGACTGCTTTGCCTTAGCGTACTGCACGATCAGCCGGAAAATCAGCTCGCCTTCACGGCCCGCGTCGCAGGCGTTGATGATCGTGTCGACGTCTTTCCGCTTGATCAGCTTGTTCAGCAACTTCAGCCGCGATTCAGTCTTGGCGATCGGGTTCAGCGCGAAGTGGGGCGGAATCATCGGCAGGTTCGCGAACGACCATTTGCCACGCTTGACGTCGTATTCTTCAGGAGCGGCGATCTCTACCAGATGGCCGATGGCGGACGACAGCACAAAGTCGTCCGATTCAAAGTACTCATCGTGCTTGGTAAAGCCGCCCAGGCTCTTCGCAATGTCGTTGGCGACAGAAGGCTTCTCGGCAATGATGAGCGTCTTGGTCATGGTCGATCCGGGTTTGGAAACTGCTGGCTGCGGGCGGCAAAGGAAGGATGCTGCGCCCCGGTTTGTTTAGGGGGAATGCGCCGACACAACGGCTTTTTATCGGCTGAACGCGGCCAATGATAAGCGGGTTAGCAAAAAGTCTGCAAGAACAGGGGACGCCGAAAACGCTGACGATCAGTGATAGACCTGCGTTCCGGCATCATCGTCGCCGCCGAACAGCTCGTCGAACATCAGACTGTCGGGTTCCTTGCCCTGGCTCCACAGCACCATCAGCACGATCACTTTCAGCTTCTCCAGCGAGATCGGCGATTCATGGACTGCGCAGGCACGTTCGATCACGATCTCGCGCTGCAAGTTGTTGATGACCTCGGCGGATTCAAGAAAATCAATGAAACCGATCGCGGCAGAGCCGAGCATGTCGTACTCTCGGTCAGCGTAGATGCGCGTGCCAAACGAAAACGCCGTCTGGTGCGCTTGCTGATTGAACATTTCATTGGTGGTCACGGCCAGATCGGTCAGCCAGCCAAGTGCCTTTGAGATCTCTTCATCCTCAAATCCTACAGCCGACAGTTTCCTGGCCAATGCTGCCGAATCCGGGCAGGCATCGGGTCGGTAATAGGTTTCGTACAGGTAAACAAGCACCTCAAACATATATCCACTGTAGCGGCATCTTCATCAGCGCACAAGCGACGCGGGGAAAACTTTTTGCGTTTGCGCTGCGCATTGCCGCAGCTGCCGGGCCGGCCAATCGTAATTTTTCTGATATTTCAGGAGCTTGCAGGCGCTTGCGGCGAACTCGTGTCCGGATGGGTGCACAGGCGGCGCAGGCACGGACGGCCAGCGTCATGAGCTGCGGTGCTCCGGTGTGCCCGACGCTATATCCATATATTTCTGATAACGACCGTCGGCCAGTCGTTCAACCTGCCGTTCCAATTCGAGCTGCAGCAAGGCGGCCTGAACATCGGAAATGTTCAGTCCGGTGCGCTCGGCCAGCGCATCGACCGAAGCCGGGTCATGGCCCGCTGCGCGAAGGATCAGCGCCGCCGCTGGCGTGGCCGAGGGCGCGGCCGCTGTGCGAGTCGCCTTCTGTGGGCGCGCCGCCAGCGCAAGACCGTGGCCCTGCAGTTCTTCCATGATGTCCTGTGCCGATTCGACGAGCTTTGCGCCGTCGCGAATCAGACGGTGGCAGCCTTTGGCCAGCGGCGAGTGGATGGACCCGGGAATCGCAAAGACTTCCCGGCCTTGCTCAAGCGCGCTGCGTGCCGTGATCAGCGACCCGGACTGCAACGCAGCTTCGACGACCAGCACGCCGGCTGATAGTCCGCTGATGAGCCGGTTACGGCGCGGGAAATTCGACGCGATCGCGGGTGTGCCGAGCGGATACTCGCTGATCAGACAGCCTTGTTCAGCGATCTTGTGAGCGAGCGCGCGATGCCTGCCCGGGTATACCAGGTCGAGTCCGGTACCGGTGACGGCGATCGTCGAGCCGTTGCCTGCTTCCGGGCTACACGCGCCCTGATGAGCGGCAGCGTCGATGCCGAGCGCCAGCCCGGAGATAACGCAGATGCCGGACAAGCTCAGTGTGCGCGCAAACTGTTCGGCGTTTTGCATGCCCTGTGCGGTCGCGTTGCGGCTGCCGACGATGGCCATTGCAGGCAACGCCAATAGCTCCAGTCGGCCTTTGGCGTACAGCAGCGGCGGCGGGTCCGGAATAGTCAGCAAGGCCTGCGGATAGGTCGGATCGGCAAGTGTCAGCACATGATTGCCGGGCAGCGCCGCCCAGGCGAGCGTGGCATCGATCTGCGCCTGCATGGTCTCGCCGGCGTCAGTACACAATGCGTAGGCAATCTTTTCAGGCACGCACTTTTGCAGCGCCGGGAAGCCGGCGGCGAGGATCTCGCCCGGCAGGCCGAAACGCGCAAGCAGCTCGCGCGCGGTTTGCGGACCGACCCCCTCCGTCAGTACCAGCCGAAGCCAGTGCGCCAGGTCGTCAGGCTGGTCCATGGGCATCAGTCCGGCGAGGGTAAGGCGCCGATCGCATCGCCGCTGCCGATCGTGTCGCGGCTCTGCAGTACCAAAGCAAGCGCGCTTTGTTCGAGCGCGTCGAACACCAGCAAGGTGGCAACCGGGTCGGTAACGGAGAGGGGGGCATGGCGAGAATCATCGGCGCCGATTCTAACTTGCTTCGTCACGGCGACCAGGCTGCCGCCGTCCAGCCCGGTGCTGCGCCCGCGGTTCAGCACGACAACGTCGCCCGGGCCGCCGCGTCCACCCTCGCGCAGCAGCGTGGCGACCTGACCGTCGCAAGACCTTGCCGGACTGAGAACGAACAGACCCGCTGCCTCTGTCCGCACCGGCAGCAGCAGATCGCCTGCCGCGACTTCGCCGCTGGTCTGGCCAATCCGCACACTCAGCGGACCGCTGTCGTGTTTACGCAGGTAGGTTGCGGCGCCCACCGTTAGCAGTGGCAGTGCCAGCATCGCGCCGCTTTGCGGATCGCGTACCGGCTCGAGTACCCGCACAATCTCGACGCTGCTGCCTGCCGGGAGTTCCCCCCGGGCGAACGCGATGTCGCCGGAACTGGCCAGTTGTCGTCCATCCGCGAAGCCTGTGATGTACATCGCACCGTCCAGGTTGGCCGGGTCGACCAGACGGAAGCGGGTTGCGCTTTGCAGCAGCAGCGGCGCTATCGCAGGAATGGCCAGAGATTCAGGCATCGCCATGGTCCGTGCTGCGGGCGTCAGCCGTACGTCTGCAGGCTGGGGAAAAGATCCGCGGATAGCCCCGCCATCAGGCAGCGCACGCAGTCGGCCGGCCTGCCGATCAAGCACGATGCGCTGCCCGGGATAGATGCGGTGCGGATTGGTGACCTGCTCGCGATTGCCTTCCCACACCTGCGGCCAGCACCAGGGGTTTTGCAGGAAGACCGACGCAATGCCCCACAAGGTGTCGCCTGGTTGAACCCGATGTACTGCCGGTGCGTCGGGCAAGAAGTTGCACGCCCTGCCGGCATGCGCTGGCGAGCTGAGCGCCGCTGCGAGCAGAAAGGCAGCTGTGCTACACTTTTTCATCGATTTTTCACTCCCGTCGGATCCGGTCAGCGCAGGTTTTTCTCCTGCAAATGCGCAGCGAATTGTGCATGAGCCCGCTGCAGGACCGACGCTTCCGTCCCGGATTTTTTTCCCCCTGTTGCGCAAAAGCTGTATGGCCCTGCTACCTATCCTGCGTTACCCCGATGCTCGCTTGCATAAAATTGCCAAGCCGGTCACTTCATTCGATGAACGATTGAAGAAGCTCGTCGCTGACATGGCCGAGACGATGTACGAGGCGCCGGGCGTCGGGCTCGCCGCCACGCAAGTCGACGTCCATGAGCGGGTGATCGTGATCGACGTGTCAGAGACGCGTGACGGGCTGCGCGTGCTGATCAATCCGGAAATCGTCTGGGCCAGTGAAGAAACGCAGGTGTACGACGAAGGCTGTCTGTCGGTGCCGGGCATCTATGACGGCGTAGAGCGTCCTGCGCGCGTGCGCGTGAAAGCGGTCGATGCGGAGGGCAAGTCCTTTGAGTTCGAGGCCGACGGCCTGCTCGCGGTCTGCGTACAGCACGAGATGGACCATCTGATGGGCAAGGTCTTTGTCGAGTATCTGTCGCCGCTGAAGCGTAACCGGATCAAGACCCGGTTGCAGAAAGAAGAACGCGAACTGAAGAAAGACCGCGCCGCTGTGGCGGTGCGCTGACCATGCGGGTCATTTTTGCCGGGACGCCGGAGTTTGCGGCAGTCGCCCTCGCGGCGCTGCATGACGCGGGATTCGAGATTCCGCTGGTGCTCACCCAACCCGACCGGCCGGCCGGGCGCGGCATGCAGCTGCAGCCTTCGCCGGTCAAGCAGTTTGCGTTGAACCATGGCATGCCGGTGGCGCAGCCGGTATCGCTGCGGCTCGATGGCAAATTTCCAAAGGACGCCGCCGCCGCTCACCAGCGGCTGCGCGAGACGCCGCACGATGTGATGGTGGTGGCAGCGTATGGGCTGATCCTGCCGAAATCGGCCCTCGATATTCCTTCGCACGGCTGCATCAATATCCATGCGTCACTGCTGCCGCGCTGGCGCGGCGCGGCGCCGATTCATCGTGCGATCGAGGCCGGCGACAGCGAGACAGGCATCACGATCATGCAGATGGACGAAGGACTGGACACGGGCGACATGTTGCTGGTCGGCCGCGAGCCTATCCTTGCGACCGATACCACCGGTACGTTGCACGATCGCCTCGCGGCCCTTGGCGGCCATATGATCGTCGATGCCTTGCGCGGATTGGCTGATGGGCGGTTGCAGCGCACGCCTCAGCCGGCCGACGGCGTCACCTATGCGGCGAAGATTGCAAAAGAAGAGGCGGCGCTGGATTTCCGTTTGCCTGCCGAGCAATTGCTGCGCCGGATCCGCGCTTTTAATCCTTTCCCCGGCGCTTCCGCGCAGCTGGATGATGTGACGCTGAAAATCTGGCGCGCCGAGCCTTCAGCACAGTCCGGTACGCCGGGCACGATACTGGACGTGGATGCACATGGCGTGACCGTGGCGTGCGGCACTGCTGCGCTGCGACTGACGGAACTTCAGAAGCCCGGTGGAAAGCGGCTGGCGGCTGCGTCTTTCCTGCAGGGTTTTCCCCTTCAGACAAGGCAACAATTCCGGCTAAACCCTTGAATTAACGTATAATTCAAGTCGCGCCGATTTGACACAGTCAATGCCAGCTTGCGGGCGCGGGGGATAATCCCCAAAAAATACTGCTAAAGCGGAACGCACACCCGGCTTCGCTTTGCAGGCCGGGTTTTTTATTTGTGCGCCGGCTTCCTGCGCGCTACACGCCTTACCGATCACACGATGAAACGCGACGTCCTCTCCGCTACCGAACTGCAGCTGCGTGAGCTGCTGGCCAAACGCATCCTGATTCTCGATGGTGCGATGGGCACGATGATCCAGCGCTATAAGCTGACCGAAGCGGATTACCGCGGCGAGCGGTTTGCCGATTTTGCGGTGCCCGGGAAGGAGATCTTCGTCAAGGGTAACAACGAGCTGCTGACGCTGACGCAGCCGCAGATCATTCGCGAGATCCATCAGCAATATCTTGCGGCCGGTGCCGATCTGATCGAGACCAATACGTTTGGTGCGACCTCGATCGCGCAAGACGATTACCACATGGCGCACCTGGTGCGCGAGATGAACCTCGAGGCGGCCAGGCTGGCCAGAGAAGCGTGCGACAAGTACTCGACGCCGGACAAACCGCGCTTCGTAGCCGGCGCGCTCGGCCCGACGCCGAAGACGGCATCGATCTCGCCGGACGTCAACGATCCCGGTGCGCGCAACGTCACCTTTGACCAACTGGTTGCCGCCTATCTGGAGCAGACCGCGGCGCTGGTCGAGGGCGGTGCAGACGTGCTGCTGGTCGAAACGGTGTTCGATACGCTGAACTGCAAGGCGGCGCTGTTTGCGATTGACCAGTATGCCGAAGAGACCGGCCGTAAGCTGCCGATCATGATCTCCGGTACCGTCACCGATGCGTCGGGCCGCATCTTGTCCGGCCAGACGGTGACGGCGTTCTGGAATTCAGTGCGCCATGCCAAGCCACTGACGGTCGGCCTGAACTGCGCGCTCGGCGCGGCGCTGATGCGCCCGTATGCGGAAGAGCTGTCGAAAATCGCCGAGACCTTTGTCTGCATCTATCCGAACGCCGGCCTGCCGAATCCGATGTCTGACACCGGCTTCGACGAGACGCCGGATGTGACCTCGTCGCTGTTGAAAGAATTTGCCGAGAGCGGCTTCGTAAACATTGCCGGCGGCTGCTGCGGCACGACGCCGGACCACATCAAGGCAATCGCCGATACGGTGGCCACTATCTCGCCGCGCAAGGTGCCGACCCCTCTGCACCGGATGCAGTTGTCCGGTCTTGAGCCATTTACGATCGACGAAGATTCCTTATTCGTCAACGTTGGCGAGCGCACCAACGTGACTGGCTCGAAGGCGTTTGCGCGCATGATCCTCAATGAGCAGTACGAAGAGGCGCTCGCTGTCGCGCGCCAGCAAGTCGAGAACGGCGCGCAGGTGATCGACGTAAACATGGATGAGGCGATGCTCGATTCGGTCGCCGCGATGACGCGCTTCCTGAATCTGATCGCCTCCGAGCCCGATATCGCACGCGTGCCGATCATGATCGATTCGTCGAAATGGAGCGTGATCGAGGCCGGCCTGAAGTGCGTGCAGGGCAAGGCGATCGTCAATTCGATCTCGCTGAAAGAAGGCGAGCCGGAATTCCTGCGCCAGGCGAACCTGTGCCGCCGCTATGGCGCGGCGGTGATCGTGATGGCCTTCGACGAGACCGGCCAGGCCGACACCTTCGCGCGCAAGACGGAAATCTGCGCACGGGCCTACAAGCTGTTGGTTGAGCAGGTCGGTTTTGCGCCGGAAGACATCATCTTCGATCCGAACATTTTCGCGATCGCCACCGGCATCGACGAGCACAACAATTACGCGGTCGATTTCATCGAGGCCACACGCTGGATACGACAGAACCTGCCGCATGCGAAAGTGTCCGGCGGCGTTTCCAACGTATCGTTCTCGTTCCGTGGTAACGATCCGGCGCGCGAGGCGATCCACACAGTTTTCTTGTATCACGCAATCCGGGCCGGCATGAGCATGGGCATCGTCAATGCCGGCATGATCGGCGTCTACGACGACTTGCCGGCCGAACTGCGCGAGCGCGTCGAAGACGTGGTGCTGAACCGCCGTGACGACGCCACCGAGCGAATGATCGAGATCGCAGCCACGCTGAAGGCTGGCGACAAGAAGGAGGAGCAGAACCTCGCATGGCGCGACGCGCCGGTCGAGAAGCGGCTCGCGCATGCGCTGGTGCTCGGCATCACTCAATGGATCGTCGACGATACTGAAGAGGCGCGGCAGCAGGTTGCCGCGCGCGGCGGCCGGCCTATCCATGTGATCGAAGGCCCGCTGATGGATGGGATGAACATCGTCGGCGACCTGTTTGGTCAGGGCAAGATGTTCCTGCCGCAGGTGGTGAAGTCTGCGCGCGTGATGAAGCAGGCGGTCGCCCATCTGGTGCCGTTCATCGAAGAAGAGAAGGCTGAAGAAGAGCGCCGTACCGGGCAGGCTGCGAAGCCCAAGGGCAAGATCGTGATCGCCACCGTGAAGGGCGATGTGCACGACATCGGCAAGAACATCGTGTCGGTGGTCCTGCAATGTAATAACTTCGAGGTCGTCAACATGGGCGTGATGGTGCCCTGTGCCGAGATCCTCGCGAAGGCGAAAGAAGAGAACGCCGATATCATCGGCCTGTCGGGCCTGATCACGCCGTCGCTGGAAGAAATGGCGTACGTCGCCAAAGAAATGCAGCGCGATCCGTGGTTCCGCGAGCGCAAGATCCCGTTGCTGATCGGCGGCGCCACCACCAGCCGCGCGCACACGGCAGTCAAAATTGCGCCGAACTACGAAGGCCCGGTGGTATATGTGCCGGATGCATCGCGCTCAGTGTCCGTCGCGCAATCGCTGCTGACCGACGATACGCGCGAGCGCTATGTGGCCGACATTGCGCTCGACTACGAGCGCATTCGTACGCAGCATGCCGGCAAGAAGGCACTGCCGATGCTGACGCTGGCGGATGCACGCCGCAACAAGACGCACCTGAAATTCGATGGCGAATTTGCGCCGGTCAGGCCGAAATTTATCGGCCGCCGCCATTTCCGCAATGTCGACCTGGCGCAGCTCGCCAATTACATTGACTGGGGCCCGTTCTTCCAGACCTGGGACCTGGCAGGCGCTTTCCCTGCGATCCTCACCGATCCGGTGGTCGGCGAGTCCGCAAGCAATGTGTACCGCGAAGGCCAGGCGCTGCTGAAAAAACTCATCGACGGCCGTTGGCTGACCGCGAATGGCGTCATAGCGATCTTGCCGGCCAACAGCGTCAATGACGACGACATCGAAATCTATACCGATGAGTCAAAGTCCGAGGTGGCATTCACGTATTACGGCCTGCGCCAGCAGACCGAGAAGCCCGTCATCGACGGCGTCGCCCGGCCGAATCAGTGCCTTGCCGACTTTATCGCGCCGAAGTCGTCTGGTATTACTGACTATATCGGTATGTTCGCCGTGACCGCGGGACTGGGTATCGAGAAGCATGAGAAGCGCTTCGAGGATGCGGGCGACGATTATTCATCGATCATGCTCAAGTCACTGGCCGACCGTCTGGCCGAGGCATTTGCGGAATATTTGCACGAGCGAGTGCGCAAGGACCTGTGGGGCTATGCGGCCACCGAGTCGCTGTCGAACGAGCAGCTGATCGGCGAGCAGTATCGCGGCATCCGGCCGGCGCCCGGCTATCCGGCCTGCCCTGAACACACGGTGAAGGCCGATGTCTTCCGTATTCTCGAAGCGCAAGACATCGGCATGAGCCTGACCGAGTCTTATGCGATGTATCCGGGAGCGTCGGTATCCGGCTTTTACTTTGCGCACCCCGCGTCGAAGTACTTCACGGTTGGTAAGATCGGCGAAGATCAGTTGCAAGACATGGCCGCGCGCCGCGACGAATCGATCGAGCAGCTGCAGCGTTGGCTCGCACCGAACCTCTGATGAGCATTCGAATTGACGGCAAGCCTAGCTTGCCGTCAATTCCCAGGCGCTTGCTGCAAGGGCTTCGATTACTGGCTTGTTTTGTTTCCACGCAGCCGCTCACGCATCGCTGACGGGTGCGCCATCAACGAAGAGCTTCAGTTCGCCGGGACTGAACGGCTGCCAGCTTTCGTTCGTCGTTAATGGTTCGGTGACGATGACGGCGACACGGTCATTTGGCGTCGTCACCTCGGCAAAATCGACCGACAGGTCCTCATCGGACAGCTTGGCCTGCGTGAACGGGTATTGGCGAACGATATAGTGCAGCCGTGTCGAGCAATGCGCAAACAGTGCCGAACCATCGGAGAGCATCATATTGAAGACGCCATGCGTTGCGATCTCACGCGTCAGTTCGTCGACAGCCACTTTCAGCGGCGCCAGCGGTGGCGGTGTATCGCCAAAGCGCCGGCGCAATTGCTGCAGCAGGTAGCAGAACGCTCGTTCACTGTCGGTATTGCCCACCGGGCGAAATGCACCGTCCAGCGTCGGCGAAAAATTCTTCAGGTCGCCATTGTGCGCGAATACCCAGTAGCGTCCCCATAGTTCACGCACGAAAGGATGGCAGTTCTCCAGCGCGACCTGACCCTGCGTCGCCTTGCGGATATGGGCGATCACGTTCTTCGACTGGATCGGATAGCTCTTAATCAGCTCAGCGACCGGCGATGCGACGGCTGATTGATGATCGACGAACAGCCGGACGCCGGCACCTTCAAAAAAAGCGATGCCCCAGCCGTCTTTGTGCTCATCGGTGTGGCCGCCGCGGTGCGCGAAGCCGGTGAAGCTGAACACGATGTCAGTCGGCACATTGCAATTCATGCCAAGCAGCTGGCACATGACAAAATCCCCGGTGGATACAGAATATGGAAACGGTATCACAACGCACGGGCCTCAAGAGGCCCGCGCTTGCCTCGGCAATTCGATACAGCATCGCCACAGTGTGTGGCCGGATGCCAGATATTTTTCTTCGAAGGGTGTCAGTGGCGCTGATGGGTCAGGGCCAAAATGTTCTGCTGCGCATGGGATGCCAGATAACTGCGTGACGGCAAGCGAGAATTCTTCAATGTATGTCTGCCAGTTGCTGCGGCACTCTATCTCGCCGCCCAGTGCGATCACGGTCGGGAAGATGGGGTGGCCGTGCCAGCGGCGTCCAAGCTGATCTTTTTTAGGCCAGGGATTGGGATAGAGCAGGTAATGCTTTGCCGGATAAATCTGATCGTTCAGCATCAGCCGCCAGAAGTCGACGAGATCAGCGCGCACCGTGATGAAATTGCGTGGCGGTGTCCCGGACCAGCGCACATCGCGCTGCAGGCGATCTGCTGACTGATCGACACCGATCACAAAGCTGTCCGGATTCAGCGCTGCCAGCCGCCGGGTCGACATGCCGACGCCGCAGCCGGCATCGAGGATCAGCGATCCGCCGGCGCTCTGCCAGGTGGCCATCGCCTGGTCGAATGCCATTCGACTGACAGGCGACAGCGGCTTCAGGAAGGTCGATTGCGCATGCTTCAGGACGACAGCGTGCAGCTGTTCGTGCGGCCCAGGCTGGTTGCTGGTGACGGGGCGGGAATTGGCACGCATGCAGTACGAATGGTGAAAATAAAAATGCCCGCTCAGGCGGGCATCGTCGGTCGAAATCGCAGACGCCGGCAAACCTGCCGGCCGCGCCGCTTAATGCAGTATCAGAGGCTGCGCCATCAGTGATCTGTAACCGCCGAGGAATTCATCGATTTCTTCGATGGTCGGTTCGGTCGCGATCAGTTCACGCACATGCTGCCGGAAAGATTCGGCCAAAGGACCGGCGATGAAAATTTCCCGCTGTCCCGGCTTGTCCAGAATTTCGTAGCCGCCGAATTGCATTGCTTCAAGCCCGGCTTCTGCGCCGAACTCAACCACGCTGTAATGGTCGCTGTTGTAGATCAGGTTCATGCTGGCTCCTTCAGGTCAGGCATGGGAAGTCGGAGCGACACTCCTGTTCCCCTGCGTCTGCAAATGGCGCTGTCGCACGAAATTTCAATAGCCGGTGTTCGTAGATCCTGTACCAGAAATTGAACAATCGACAGATCCCGTCACTTCCAAGCGTTTTCGATACTGATCTTCGTTCAGAAAATTTATCACACCTAAAAGATGTTCGTTGTTCGCAAGGCTGATATAGACCTGTTCAGGGTGTTCCCGGAGTAGGCGGTTCAGGGTAACGCGCATCGTGAGTTTGCCGGTACAGCAAGGGCAGCCGGGAGCGATGCGAACGATCGTCAGATCGGGTGTTGAGTCCAGTCCACTTTCGGCAAAGGCGGCGCCCGCCAGCCCTTCGATAATGGCGGCAGCTTTGCCGCCTGCTGACAGCTGCGCTGCGATCGCCCGTTCGCGCTCAGCACTGCTGCCGCCGTACACCAGTGTGACGTTCGTCATCCGGCCTTCTTTGCGTGGCCTTTACTGGTATCGACGCCGAGTTGCTTCAGTTTGCGATACAGGTGAGTGCGTTCGAGGCCTGTGCGCTCAGCGACCCGTGTCATGCTGCCGCCCTCGCGCACCAGATGGTGCTCGAAGTAGGCGCGCTCGAATGCATCCCGCGCTTCCCGCAAAGGCAATTCAAAGGACACGCGGAATTCGCTGTCCGGCGGACTATAGGCCGGAGCCGCCGCTGATCCGTTATAGCCGTTATATCCACCGTAGCCGTTGTATCCGTTCACCGGCTGAAGCTGCGGCATCTGTGTCACTTTTTCCTGGCTGACCAGCGGCCGATGTGGCTGCTGCAGCAAGGTGCCCCGCGCATTTTCATGTCCGCGGGTCAGCCCCTGCTGCACCATGCGCAGAAGCTTCTGCAGCGAAATCGGCTTTTCAAGGAAGTTCATCGCGCCGATCCGCGTCGCCTCCACCGCAGTATCGATGGTTGCATGCCCGGACATCATGATGACCGGCATCGTCAGCAGCCCGTCACGTTGCCATTCCTTGAGCAAGGTGACGCCGTCGGTATCCGGCATCCAGATATCGAGCAGTACGAGATCGGGAGCACTCGTGTGCCGCAGTTCGCGCGCGGAGTTTGCGTCTTCTGCCGTCGTGACGACATGCCCTTCGTCGCCGAGAATCTCGGACAGCAGCTCCCGGATTCCCATTTCATCGTCAACGACCAAAATGTTTGCCATGGATGCGCCTCTTGATTTCAATACAACGGCATAGTGTTGCCGAAATTGTAATTTTTGCAATTACACATGTCAATGGAATCAGCTTGCAAGCTTCAGTAATAAAATCAAGACCTTAGCCCCCGCGCCATCCTTGCGGTTCTGCAATTCGATGCGTCCGCCATGTTCTTCGATGATCTTTTTTACGACCGCCAGTCCCAGGCCCGTACCTTTCGGTTTTGATGTTACGTAAGGTTCGAACGCCCGCGCCATCACTTTCGGGTGGAAACCAGATCCGTTGTCCGATACCGTCATTCGGACAGCCTTCTGATCCCGGCCATCAGCGTCTGCGTAGTGCACGGCTTCTGTACTGATGACGATTTCCGGTACTTCTTTTCTTTGGGCAACTTCAACGACCGCATCTTGTGCATTTTGCAAGAGGTTGTGTACCACTTGTCTCATTTGAGTTGCATCTCCCAGTATCTGGGGAAGATTTGACTGAAGATTCGTGCGGAAGACGCTCGAAAGTTCGCCATTTGAATACAGCTCAAGGATTTCAGTAATTAGATCATTCAGATCCAACGGCTGTAGCGTTGCCGTGGGCGTTCGCGCATAGTCACGGAAGTTGTCCACCATTTGCTGCATCGCGAGCACCTGATTGACGATCGTGTTGGTACCGCGCGCAAGCAGTTCAGCGTCGCCCGACGAGAGCTTTGACTGCAGTTTCATCTGCAAGCGCTCCGCCGATAGTTGGATCGGCGTCAGCGGATTCTTGATCTCATGGGCCAGACGGCGTGCCACTTCAGCCCAGGCAATCGAGCGTTGTGCCGACACCACCTCCGAAATATCGTCGAAGACGACGACCACACCATCGCCCGTCCCGACCGGGAGTCGCGAACCGCGTGCCAGCAAGGTGATGTCGCCATCGATTTCCTGACCGATCATCCGTCGCGGGATTTCAATCTGCTGCTGCCAGTGCGGCGTGTCAGTGTCCGCGGCGCCGCCAGCTGAGCGCGCGCTTTGGCCGCTAAATGCACGCATCATCGATTCGTTGAATGGCGCCAGCGCCGCAACAGCGGTGAGCGGTTGGCCGAGGAAAGGCATCAGATCGATATGCAGGATACGGCCGGCCGATGCGTTGAAAGTTACCAGTCGCCATTGATCGTCCAGCACCATGACGCCTGCTGACATGTTGGCCAGCACCGATTCGAGATAGGCCTTCGCGTCTTCCAGCGCACTGCGGTTGCGCTCGACGGCGACGCGTGCGTCCGCGAGCTGCATCGTCATCGCGTTGAACGACTGGGTCAGTGTGCCCAGTTCGTCGTTCGTGGCCACGATAGGCCGTGGCGACAAGTTGCCTTCAGCGACAGCTTTCGTGCCCTCGGCGAGCAGCAGCAGCGGCTGCGCCAGGTCGGAGGCCAGCAAAAAAGCGCTGACCATGGCCGCGAATATCGCCAGCAGCAGTACTAGCGTGAGGGTCACCAGATAGAACTTGCGCAGCCCGGAGCGCGCGAGCGAACGCTCCTGGTACTCGCCGTAGGCGATGCGTAGCGCCTCGGCATTCGCGGCGAGCTGCTCCGGCACTGGCTGCAACACCTGCAGGTATCGCGTCTGTCCGCCGAGGTTCTGCAACGAGCCATCGCCAGTGATGGCGACAATCACGCGCAGCCGCAAATCTTCGGTCTGCAGCTTGGCCTGTGCGTTGCCGGGCGCGTCTTCGATCGTCCCGTAGCCTTGCAATGTGCGGGCACGCGCCAGCATGTTCGGCGTCGGCAGATCGGGCAGCAGCGTAGACAGCCGATTATGGGTGCTGGCGATGACGGTACCGTCGGCGGCAACGACCATCGCGTCCTGCAGCTGATTGTGTCCAATGATGCGGGTCAGCTGAGACGCGATCATCGGGTCTGACATCTCTGACAACTCGCCGGCGATGCGGCGCGCCTTCATTCTCAGGTCTTTCAGCGACGATTCGAGCGCCGTACGGCCGAGGTTCAGCCCAGACTCCAGCGCCGCCTCGACTTTCACGTTGAACCAGGATTCGATCGAACGTGACATGAACTGCACCGACACGGTGTAGATCACGATGCCGGGCACGATGCCCATGAGCGTGAACATCAGTACCAGTCGTGTCATCAGCCGCGAGCCGAAGCGACCGCGACGGTAGCGGCTGTACAGCCGGGCCAGCAACAGGCTCACCAGCGCGAACAGGCCAATGCCGACCACAATATTGACACCAAGGATCCACGAATAATATTCGTCGAACAGCCGCGTGTTTCCGCTGGCCGCCGCCAGCGCAAACAGCAGCAGCACGACTGTGGCGGTCGAGCCCAGCATCAGGTAGCGGAGCGCGCTCTTCATCGGCCTTCGTAAGTGAAGCGTGACCAGCCTGACGACATGCGCCAGTCGCCGTTGCCGAGCGCGCTGACCTGGATCGGCTTGGGCAGTGCCGACACATCCAGAGACAGCTGTACGGCGACTGTATAGGTGGCATCCTTTTGCAATGCGGAGCTGTCAGCCACCAGCCAGCGGCCGGGCCGGCGCAGCAGTGCGAGCAGGTCGTCGAGATGAGAGAAATTGCGGTGCAGGCTACCGTCGACCGACGCGCGGTACTGCTGGGTCAGCACGTTATACGACAGCCGTATCTTGCGTGTCGCCTTGATCGCTACTTCGTCGAACCAGTACCAGCGCGGCCGGGACACCTCGACCTGCAAAATGAAATACAGCGGCACCCCGCGCATCAGCGCATCTTCCAGCGAGCGCGTCAGCTCCACCGAAAAACTGGACGAGAGCTTGTAGCCTTCGTCAGTCGCCTCGAGCGAGGCGCTGTTGAAATCGATGCCGTCGGCCTGTGCGAACGCCGGCGACAAGGCCAGCATCATGGCCAGCGAAATGCGAAGCAGGAATCGACGAATCACTCGGAGGGGCGGGGGCACTACCCCCGGGAAATATTTGACGCGATAGTATCAAACCGCCGGCTTCTGGAGTAGCGCGTAAAAAAGCCCGTCATGGTCGCTCTCATCAGTCGCCGTTGGCAGCAATTGTCCCGGTGCCGGCAGCGCCGTTGCGCGTTGTCGCTCAATGAAGGCCTGCGCCTGTAACGCCGACTCCTCGGGCCACAGCGAGCACGTGGCCAGCAGCAGCTGGCCACCGGGCTTGAGCATCGTCCACAAATTATCGAGGATGCGCGCCGACAATGCCGCCAGCTGCGCAGCATCGTCGGGCCGCCGCAGCCAGCGAATGTCAGGATGGCGCCGGACGATACCGGAAGCTGTGCAAGGCACGTCGGCCAGGATGCGATCGAACAGCCGGCCGTCCCACCAGTCGCGGGCGCTGGCATCGCCCTGCTTCAGCTCTGCTCGCAGCGACAGGCGCTGCAGGTTCTCGCGCACCCGCTCAAGGCGCGCGCCATCCTGGTCCAGTGCGAGCAGATCGAGATCGGCCAGCTCAAGCAGGTGCCCGGTCTTGCCACCGGGCGCGGCACACGCATCGAGCACACGCATGCCGTCGTGTACATCCAGCAGAGGCGCCGCCAGCTGTGCTGCAGCGTCCTGCACCGATGCCATGCCATCCGCGAAGCCCGGGATCTGGGTAACCGGCACGGCACGCGCGAGCCTCAGAGCGGCAGGCCCGATCTGTGTCGCTGCAATGCCGTGCTCGGCCAGCAGCGCCAGGTAGTCTGGTATGTTGATCTTGCGGCGATTCACGCGCAGCGTCAGCGGCGGCGCACTGTCGCCGGCGGCCAATATCTGCTGCCATTGTTGCGGCCACGCGGATCGCGCGCGCGCGATCCACCACGTCGGATAATTCCAGCGCGCCTCGTCCTGTTCGCGTACCTGACGCAGCAAGCGGTCGCGCTCGCGCAGGAACCGCCGCAGCACCGCATTGGCCATGCCTTTCGCGCGCTGCAGCTCGCGATCGGCAGCGCAGGCCTCGACGGCCTGGTCGACCAGCGTGTGCGGCGCATACGCCGGCTCGTCTTCCGACAATAGCGCCAGCGCGCAGCACAGTAGCGCGCGCAGCCTCGGCTGTGCCGGCGGACGCTCGGCCAGCTCGTTCAGTAGAGCACGCGCCAGTCCCAGGCGGCGCAGGCTGCGGTAGGCCAGGTCTTGGGTCGCACCGCGCGACGATGCTGAGCGGTGTCCCTGGAAAACGTCTGCCAGCGCCCGCGGCAAGGCCTGACCAGCTTCTACCGCCGCGAGTGCGCGCGCCGCTCCCGCCAGCGCAAAGGCCAGCGAATCTTCATGCAACTTCATTGCTTATCTTCGTCTTTCAGGCTTGGCGCTCACACGCCCCACATCACGAACTCGCCGTCGCGATACGCAGCGCGCAGCATCTCGAGCAAGGGATAGGCGCGCGTGGAGAAACTGACATGATCGACGCGCGCCATGTCGGCGCCTTCGTCCGTCTGGTCGGCGGCGGCCGCCTCCTGCACGGCGTCACCCTCTTTGCGTCTGGCGATCTCGGCCTCGATCTCACGGATGGCACCGCCGCTTTCTTCAGCGGTGATCACGCCGCGGCTCACGTCTTTGCCAAGCAGGTCGAGAATGGGTTTTGCATGCGTCGCATACATCAACACCTCGGCCGCTGCCTTGGACTTGAAAGTGATCAGCATGGTTAACCTCGTCAATATTCTGGGTGATTCATCAAACATAGCACGGCACGTATCGGACCGTTGCCGCTTCATTTACGCGGATGCCGATACGAGTTCCGGCGCGTTCTTCGCGCGGTTCCCGATGAACATCGCCAGAGCGTAAACCTGGATCAGCACATAGCATCCCAGTGCCATGCGCATCGCGGCCGATGGCGAAAAGCCGTAGCTTGCAAACAGATCCACCAGCAGGCCAATGCCCCATTGCACCGAGAACGCGCCAATGAACAACGTCAGGTTGAAAGCACTGTTCGCGCGCCCGGCCAGTGCCGGCGGAAATGCCAGACTGACATGCGTCTGCGCCAGCGTCGTCACGGTAATCACCACGCCGAACGCGATCCACAGCACCCAGCTCCATCCATAGGGCAGCAGCACCATCAGAACCTGCAGGCCCAGCGACACGCCCAGGCCGATCGCTACCACGCGCAACACTGGCAGGCCGCGGCGCTGGCCATAAGACACATGCCGCGGCGCCCACCATGACAGCGCGAGGTAAGACAGCATCAGGCAAAAATTAAACACGAACAAGACATGCGAGGTTTGTTCGACCGACATGCCAAGCACCGTCACCATCCACGGACCGGCCCACAGCGATTGCAGCGCCATGAAGCCGCCCTGGTGGGCCGCGCCCAGCAGCGCCATGCGGCGGAAATAGCGGTCGCGAAAAATCGTCAGATAACCGGCGCTGGCGGTGCTGCCGGCTGACGGCGCATGCGCGGCCATCGATCGTTCGGCCGTCCTCAGTCCCCCAGCGACCAGCACGGCTGCCAGCAACAGTGCGACAGACATGCCCCAGAAAACGGTGCGCCAGCCGACCAGCGGCAGCAGCAAGGCCACCGGCACCGTCGATGCCAGCGCACCCAGGGTGCCGAACACCAGCATCCAGCTGGCCAGCTGGCTTTGGCGCTCTGGCGCATACCAGACCCGGTAAGCCTTCAGCGCTGCCATCAGGCAGGAGGACACGCCGACACCGATCAGGGCACGCCCCACCCACAGCCCGGCAAGAGATGAACTCGATGCGAATATCGCAGCGCCGAGCGCTCCGAACAGCAGCAGCGAGGCTTCGGTGCGGCGCGAACCGTAGCGGTCGAGCCAGACGCCGATCGGCAGTTGCATACTACCGAAGCCGACGAAGTAGGCCGACGACAGCAGGCCCAGGTCGGCATTCGAGAGCTGCAGATCGGCCGACAAGGCTGGCGCGATCACGGCATTGATTGCCCGCAGCGCATACGAAAGAAAATAGGCGGCCGCAAACACCAGCACGACGCGCGCCGCTGTCTTGCCCTCAAGGTAAACCGCGCTGCCCCTCATGTCACTGCAGCGACAGCGAGCCGAGGAAAGTGTCGGCGGCCTCCGGCGTCAGCTGGTCCTGCGGACCGATCGCCACGGCCTGATAGACCCGGTCGCCCTGCACTGCGAAGCGCGCATACATCTGCAGCTTCTTGCCATTGCGCGCGCTCTGCCCGACCGCGACAACCTCGTTGGCCGGCACGCCGCCTTTCAGCGTCACCGATTTTTCGTTGTGGCTCGTCGCCCCGATGTTGCGCAACATCGCCGCCTGCATCGCCGCCAGCGCCGCAGTACGTTGCGCCGCATCGGGAATCCGGGCGCTCGCCACCGCGAAACTGAGATCGTCGACGGCGGCCCCCGTCATGTGCATGTCGACGTTCAGTCCGCCCAGATTGATCGTGCGCGAATGTGACGCAGGCTTGGCCGGCAAAAGCACCAAACAATGGGCATCGTCGGAGCGCACTTCGCGCCAGTTCAGTTCAGGGGCGCAGGCTGCCAGCAGCGCGCATAACAGAGCGGCGCCCAACAGGCGCAGGCTCTTCTTCGATATCAGTAAAAACATAGGCCGATGGTAACAGGGCTGAACGCAGGCCTGCCAGAAAGCGAGCTGCGCGCACTCAGCGAATTGTCGACTCAGGCAGCGCGCGCCGGTACTGGATGGCCTCGGCGGCATGGGTACTTTGGATACGGGGGTCGCCGCTCAGATCAGCGATCGTGCGTGCCAGCCTCAGCACGCGATGATACGCACGGGCGGACCACGCCAGCCGCTCGATCGCCGTGCGCAGCAGCGCGCCGGCGGCCGGATCAGGCTGGCAATAGCGGTCGATCTCAGCAACAGATAATTGCGCATTCGGCTTCCCCTGGCGATCCAGTTGGAGCGCATGCGCGTGCGCTACCCGCGCGGCGATGGCACGGGAAGATTCGCCGGCGGCACTCTCCGCCAGCGCCTCGGTGTCGAGCGCCGGTACCGCCAGTTGCATGTCGATCCGGTCCAGTAGCGGCCCCGACACTCGGCCCTGGTAGCGCGCGACCACGTCGGGCGAGCAGCGGCAGGCGCGCTTCGGATGGCCGAGATAGCCACATGGACAGGGATTCATTGCCGCGACCAGCTGGAAGCGGCAGGGAAAATCGGTTTGCCTCGCGGCGCGGGAAATCGTGATGCGGCCGTTTTCGAGCGGCTCGCGCAGCACTTCCAGCACCTTGCGGTCAAACTCGGGCAATTCATCGAGGAACAGCACGCCATGGTGCGCGAGCGATATTTCGCCCGGGCGCGGCTGCCCGCTGCCGCCGACCAGCGCGACGGCGGACGCCGTGTGGTGAGGTGCGCGAAAAGGCCGCTGGCGCCATCGCTGTGCAGAAAAGCTGCCGGCAATCGATTGCACCGCCGCGCTTTCGAGCGCCTCGTCATCCGTCATGGGCGGCAAAATGCCCGGCAGCCGGGCGGCCAGCATGGATTTGCCTGCGCCCGGCGGCCCGACCATGAGCAGACTGTGCGCGCCAGCGGCAGCGATCTCTGCCGCTCGGCGCGCCTCGGTCTGTCCGCGCAGGTCGGCGAAGTCGGCGCTGTGCCCGGTGGGCAGGTCAGCCAGGGTTCCGGCCGCCGAATGCGGCGCCAGCCGTGTATCGGATGAGCGTCCGCTGAAATGCGCGACGACCTGCAACAGCGAGTCGGCCGGAAAGATCCGCGCTGTCGGTATCAGCGCCGCTTCGGCCGCATTGGCACGGGGCAGGATGAAGGCACGCCGGCCTGCCCCGGCCTCGCGCTGCAGGGCGACACTCATCGCGAGCGCCGCACGGATCGGCCGCAATTCGCCGGACAACGACAATTCGCCGGCAAATTCATAGTCATTCAGTTCATCCGCCGGCAGCTGCCCGGACGCGGCCAGGATGCCCAGCGCAATCGGCAGATCGAAGCGCCCCGATTCTTTCGGCAGGTCGGCCGGCGCCAGATTGACGGTGACATGGCCGGGCGGGAAAGCGAAGCCCGCATTGTCCAGCGCAGCGCGCACACGGTCGCGCGATTCACGCACCTCAGTGTCGGCCAGCCCCACGATCGTAAACGCCGGCAGCCCGTTGGCCAGATGCACCTCGACAGTGACGGCCGGCGCTTCCATGCCCGCCAGTGCGCGGCTATGCAGAACCGCCAGTCCCACGCGGGATCAGCCCTTGAGACGGGATTCGAGCTCGGCCACGCGCGCTTCCAGCGCTTCCAGCTTGGCGCGGGTGCGGGCGAGCACTTCCGCCTGTACATCGAATTCTTCGCGGGTCAGCAGATCGAGCTTCGAAAAGCCCTGATTCAGCATCGCACGCATGTTCTTTTCCAGGTCTTTGGCGGGCGATTGCTCCAATACCTGTTGCACCTTGTCTTGCAGTTCGCTCAGAAAACTCGGTTTTTTGATCATGATGGCCTGAAGGGTTGCACTGGTTTGGGGCGTTTGCCCATGGCTGGTGCGAAATGGGCGCGGCTACCCAAAGAATGGTGCGCAAATGCTAGCTGAATTGGCCGGATTGGCAAATGTTTCTTCGGGTCGCTGGTTGGCACACGGCTTGCTCAGTTGCTTCGGGCATACACGCTAATCGTGGGGCATCCGTTGTGGACAACCAATAGAACAAAGGAAAAGCCAATGAACAAACTGACTCTTGCCAGTGCCCTCCTTGCAGTCTTCATGGGCAGCGTCGCCCAGGCTGAAGAAGCGGCCCCGACCCCGGAACATGTTGTCGCGTACAACGTTGGCGCAACCTCCGATTACCGCTTCCGCGGCATTTCGCAGAGCCGCGGCGACCCCGCTGTCTTCGCTGGCATCGATTACACCCACTCGCCCACCGGTTTTTATGTCGGTGCGTGGACCTCGACTATCAAGTGGGTCAAGGATGCCGGCTCCTCGGCGGGCAGCTATGAGCTCGACATTTACGGCGGCAAGCGCGGTCAGGTCGGCGAATTTGCCTATGACGTCGGTCTGATCAGCTACAACTATCCAGGTAACAAGCTGAAAGCCGTCACGGGCGCTAACGCCAATACGGTTGAGGCCTTTGCACAAATCGGCTACAGCTTTGCCACCCTCAAGTATTCGTACGCGCTGACCGACTTCATCGGTTGGGCACCTAACAGCGACGGCAGTGATTATTTCGACCTGAGCCTGAACCCTGAGATCAAGGACGGCTACATCCTGAATCTGCATGTCGGCCATCAGCGCGTGAAGAACTACAGCAACGGCCTGGCCAACTACACCGACTGGAAAGTGGGCGTGACCAAGGACTACGGCTTCCTGGTCGGTGCACTCGCAGTCGTCGGCACCGACGCCGACAAGAGCACCTCTGGCTACAACTTCGGCGGCAAGGGCTATCTGGGCGACACCAAGCTCGTGCTTACCCTGACCAAAAATTTCTGACTGACGACAAGAGGCTGAAATGAAACTCATCACTGCGATCATCAAGCCCTTCAAGCTCGATGAAGTGCGCGAGGCGCTGTCGGCCATCGGTGTGCAGGGCATCACCGTGACCGAGGTCAAAGGCTTCGGTCGCCAGAAAGGCCACACCGAGCTCTACCGCGGCGCCGAGTACGTCGTCGACTTCCTGCCCAAGACCAAGATCGAGGCCGCCGTCGAGGACGATATCGTCGAGCGCGTCGTCGAGGCCATCGAAAGTGCGGCCCGTACCGGCAAGATCGGCGACGGCAAGATCTTCGTGTACGACCTGCAGCAGGTCATTCGCATCCGTACGGGCGAAACCGGCAAAGAAGCACTCTAAGGGGGATTCAACATGAAAAAATGGTTCACGAGACTGTGCGGCGCCGGATTGCTGATGTTTGCGATCGGCATGGCGCCTGTGGCTTCGGCCGAAGATGCCGCCTCGGCCGCAACGCCGGCGGCGGAAGCCGCCGCCCCCGCCGCTGCTGCACCGGCTGCGGCGCCGGCCGCCGCTCCTGCCGCCGCTGAAGCGGCAGCGCCTGCGGCAGCTGCCGTACCCAACAAGGGCGACACCGCCTGGCTGATCGTCGCCACCCTGCTGGTGGCGATGATGTCGATCCCGGGCCTGGCGCTGTTCTACGGCGGCCTGGTCCGCTCGAAGAACATGTTGTCGGTGCTGATGCAAGTGATGACGGTGTTCAGCCTGATCACCGTGCTGTGGTTCATCTACGGCTACTCGCTCGCCTTCACCGAGGGCGGTGCCTTCTTCGGCGGCTTCGATCGGCTGTTCATGAAGGGGCTGACGCCGGACTCCGTGGCGGCAACCTTCAGCAAGGGCGTGGTCGTGCCTGAGCTGATGTACGTCTGCTTCCAGGCGACCTTTGCCGCCATTACCTGCGGCCTGATCGTCGGCGCCTTTGCCGAGCGCATCAAGTTCTCCGCCGTGCTGCTGTTCATGGTCATCTGGTTCACCTTCTCCTATTTGCCGATCGCGCACATGGTCTGGTTCTGGGCGGGCCCTGATGCATACACGGACGCTGCTGCCGCCGACAAGGCCAACGCCGTTGCTGGCTGGCTGTTCCAGAAAGGCGCGCTTGATTTCGCCGGCGGCACCGTCGTGCACATCAACGCTGCAGTGGCAGGCCTGGTCGGTGCGGTCCTGGTTGGCAAGCGTGTCGGCCTCGGCCGTGAGTCGATGGCGCCGCATTCGCTGACGCTGACCATGGTCGGTGCTGCGCTGCTGTGGGTGGGCTGGTTCGGCTTCAACGCCGGTTCCGCGCTGGAAGCCAACGGCTCCGCTGCGCTGGCCTTCGGCAACACGCTGCTGGCAACCGCCGGTGCGGTGGTGTCGTGGACTTTCGCTGAATGGGTCATGAAGGGCAAGCCGTCGATGCTGGGTGCCGCCTCCGGTGCCGTTGCCGGCCTGGTGGCGATCACCCCGGCGGCCGGCTTCGTCGGCCTGATGGGCGGCCTCGTGATCGGCCTGCTGGCCGGCGTGATCTGCCTGTGGGGCGTGAACGGCCTCAAGCGCATCATCGGCGCGGACGACTCGCTGGACGTGTTCGGCGTGCATGGCGTCGGCGGTATCCTCGGCGCCATCCTGACCGGTGTGTTCGCAGCGCCGTCGCTCGGCGGCACTGGCATCTACGACTACGTCGCGAATGCCGTCGCCCCCGAGTACTCGATCGCCTCGCAGGTCTGGATCCAGTTCCAGGGCGTGATCACCACCGTGGTCTGGTCTGCGGTCGTCGCGTTCATCGCCTACAAGCTGGTCGACATGATCATCGGCCTGCGTGTGACGGAAGAAGAAGAGCGCGAAGGCCTCGACATCAGCAGCCACGGCGAAACCGCCTACCGCAACTGATCGCGTCTTCTGCAGCGTCCCGCCCCGGCGGGCGCTGCGGACCATCGCTCAGGCGCCCCCGGAATGGGGGCGTTTTCATTTGTCCAAGCTTTGCGGTGTACTCACGTCGCTTCAGCGATACGGACACAGTAGCCAATGCCCTGCGTCGTCCGGGTCAATCAGGGGGAGATGGCCCGATTCCGTTAGAATCGAGCCCCTGCGCGCGTCCGCGCGAACGAATTCTGATAAGGCTTTCCCATGGTTCCGCATCTGGTCACGGCCCTCAACGGCCCCCTTCTCGAGCTCGAAAAGAAAATTCTGGACGCGACACCGGCGATTGAGCGCTGGTTCCGTCTTGAATGGCAGGAGCACACGCCGCCGTTCTATTGCTCGGTGGACCTGCGCAATTCCGGCTTCAAGCTGGCACCGGTCGATACCAACCTGTTCCCGGGCGGCTTCAATAACCTCGCCCCCGAGATGCTGCCGCTGGCCGTCCAGGCGGCGATGGCGGCGATCGACAAATACTGCCCCGATGCACGCAACCTGCTGCTGATCCCCGAGAAGCACACCCGCAACACCTTCTATCTGCAGAACGTCGCGCGGCTGATCCAGATCTTCCGTCAGACCGGCCTGAATGTACGCCTCGGCACCCTCGCCGACGACATCAAGGAGCCGACCACGCTCGAACTGCCGGACGGCAGCACCCTGACGCTGGAGCCGCTCGAGCGATCGGCGAATGGCCGTCGTCTCGGGCTGAAGAACTTCGATCCCTGCACCATCCTGCTGAACAACGATTTGTCCGGCGGCATTCCGGGCATTCTTGAAGGCCTGCATGAGCAGACCCTGCTGCCGCCGCTGCACGCCGGCTGGGCGGTGCGCCGCAAGACCAATCACTTCGCCGCGTATGACGAAGTGGCGAAAAAATTCGGCAAACTGATCGACGTCGATCCGTGGATGGTCAACCCGTATTTCGCAAAATGCACGGGCATCAATTTCCACGAGCGTACCGGCGAAGATTGCCTGGCGTCGAACGTCGATGCGCTGCTGACCAAGATCCGCAAGAAATACAAGGAATACGGCATCAAGGAAACGCCGTTCGTGATCGTCAAGGCCGACGCCGGCACCTACGGCATGGGCATCATGACCGTGCGCGATTCCAGCGAAGTGCGTGACCTGAACCGCAAGCAGCGCAACAAGATGTCGGTGGTGAAGGAAGGCCTCGAGGTGTCGGATGTGATCCTGCAGGAAGGCGTGCATACCTTCGAGCACATCAACGATGCCGTTGCCGAACCGGTGGTGTACATGATGGATCGCTATGTCGTCGGCGGCTTCTATCGCGTGCATGCCGAACGCGGTGTCGATGAGAACCTGAACTCGCCCGGCGCGCATTTCGTGCCGCTGGCGTTCGCGCAACAGCATGCGCTGCCCGACCTGGCGGCCAAGCCCGGCACCGCGGCGCCGAATCGCTTCTATATGTATGGCGTGGTCGCGCGCCTGGCCCTGCTGGCCGCGTCGCTCGAGATCGAGCGCACCGACCCGAACCCGGAGGTCTACTGAGCGTGAACGACCGTCGCCGCATGAAGATCGCCTTTTCTGCCGACCCGCTGTCCGGCTTCAACCTGAAGAAAGACTCGACCTACGCGATGATGCGCGAGGCGAGCAGCCGCGGACATGAGCTCTATGCGTTCCGCCATGCCGACATGATCGTCTCCGGCGGCCGCGTGCTGGCCAGCGTGTCGCGCTTCGTGCTGACCGGCGAGGACGGTGCGTGGTTTGCCATTGAGGAGACCGCGCTGCGCCCCCTGTCCGACTTCGATGTCGTCGTCGAGCGCACTGATCCGCCGTTCAACATGGAGTACGTGTACGCGACCTACCTGCTCGAACTGGCCGAGGCGCAGGGCGCGCGCGTGGTCAATCGCCCGGCAGCGATCCGCAACCACAATGAAAAGCTCGCGATCACCGGCTTCCCGCAGTTCACCGCGCCAACCCTGGTCACCAGCGACGCAGCGCATGTGCGCGCTTTCCATGCCGAGCACCGCGACATCATCCTGAAGCCGCTCGACGGCATGGGCGGCACCGGCGTCTTCCGTGTGCGCGAGGACGGCATGAACCTCGGCGCCATCATCGAGACGCTCACGGACGATGGCGCGCGTACCATCATGGTCCAGCGCTACATTCCCGAGATCGTCAACGGCGACCGCCGCGTGCTGCTGATCGGCGGCCAGGTCGTGCCCTACTGCCTGGCGCGCGTGCCGCAGGCTGGCGAAGTGCGCGGTAATCTGGCGGCCGGTGGTACCGGCATCGCCATGCCGGTATCGGCACGCGAACGCGAGATCGGCGAAGCGCTGGCGCCGGAACTGCTCAGGCGCGGATTACTGCTGGTGGGGCTGGACGTGATCGGCCATTACCTGACCGAGATCAACGTCACCAGCCCGACCTGCTTCCAGGAGATTGCGCAGCAGACCGGTTTCGACGTCGCAGCCATGTTCATCGACGCCCTTGAGGCCTGGCCGCAATGAGCGGCGCACCGGACCTGACGCCATGGTAGGCATCCTGTTACTGACCCATGCGCCGCTGGGCAAGGCCTTCATCGAGGCGGCGACCCATGTCTTCCGTGGGCTGCCCGAACGGCTGGAGGCGATCGACGTGGTCGCTGACCAGGATACTGCGCAGGTTCGCGAACTGGCACTCCAGGCGATACAGCGGCTCAATGACGGCTCCGGCGTGCTCGTCATTACCGACGTCAAGGGCGGCACGCCGTCGAACTGCACGCTGCAGCTTTGCGCGGCCGGCGAGGTAGAAGTGATCGCCGGCGTCAGCCTGCCGATGCTATTGAGGGCGCTGACTTACCGGCATGATACGTTGGATGTCGTGGTGGAGATGGCACTGGCCGGCGCGCAAAATGGCGCCTGTCGTGTCGACAATCGGGTCCGTATCGGCCCTAATTAACTACAAAAAACGAGACCTATGATCAGCCGGGAAATCGAGATCATCAACAAGCTCGGGCTGCACGCGCGTGCGTCCGCGAAGCTGACTCAGCTGGCGGCGCGCTACAAGTGCGAAGTCTGGATGACGCGCAACGACCGCCGCGTGAATGCGAAGTCCATCATGGGCGTGATGATGCTTGCTGCCGGCAAGGGCAGTATCGTCACGCTCGATACCGAGGGGCCCGATGAGCAGGATTGCATGGACGCGCTGGTCGAGCTGATCGGCGCGCGTTTCGGCGAGAGCGAATAAGGACACGCCGATGGCCTCGTTCACCCTGCACGGCATCCCGGTCTCGCGCGGCATTGCGATCGGCCGCGCACACCTGCTGAAGCCGGCGGCGCGCGACGTCAAGCACTATCTGGTCGCGGAAGAAAAGGTCGAGGCCGAAGTGCGCCGGCTGACCGACGCCGTTGCGCTGGTCAACGAAGAGCTGCGCAACCTGCGCCGCGAGCTGCCGTCGGATGCGCCGACCGAGCTGGCCGCCTTCATCGACGTGCATGCGCTGATCCTGGCCGATCCCATCGTTTGCGATGAGCCGCAGCGCATCATCCGCAGCCGTCACTACAACGCCGAGTGGGCGCTGCTGACCCAGATCGACGAGCTCTCCGCGCAGTTCGACGAGATCGACGATGCCTATCTGCGTGAGCGCAAGCACGACATCTTGCAGGTCGGCGAGCGCATCCTGAAAGTCCTGACCGGCTCGGCCACGCCGCTGCCGGCCACCGAGCCTGTCGCGCCGGGCGACTATGCGCCGCAGATGGTTGTGGTCGCGCATGACATCTCACCGGCCGACATGCTGCAGTTCCGCGATCGCGCGTTCGTCGGTTTCGTCACCGACCTCGGCGGGCAGAACTCGCATACCGCGATCGTCGCCCGCAGCCTCGACATACCTGCGGCTGTCGGCATGTCGAATGCTTCCGCGCTGATCGCCGAGGACGATTGGATCATCATCGACGGCGATGCCGGTATCGTCATCGTCGATCCGGCGCCGGTCGTGCTCGAGCAGTATCGTGACGCGCAGGCCAGACTGATCCGCGAGCGCAAGAAGCTTGGCAAACTGAAAAAGACGCCGGCCATCACGCGTGACGGCACGTTCATTCATCTGCTGGCCAATATCGAGCTGCCGGAAGACTGCGCCGGTGCACTGGATGCCGGTGCGGTCGGCGTCGGCCTGTTCCGTTCCGAATTCCTGTTCATGGGCCACACCGGACAGGCCGCGCGGTTGCCCTCCGAGGATGAACAATTTGAGTCCTACCGCAAGGCGGTGGTAGCAATGAAGGGGCGGCCGGTCACGATACGCACGCTTGACGTCGGTGCTGACAAGCCGCTCGATCGCGACGAAGAGACCGCGCTGAACCCGGCGCTCGGGCTGCGCGCGATCCGCTATTGCCTGGCCGAGCCGCAGATGTTCCTGACGCAGCTGCGCGCGATCCTGCGCGCTTCCGCATACGGGCCGATCAACCTGCTGATCCCGATGCTGGCACATGCGTTCGAGATCGACCAGACGCTGGGCATGATCGAGCAGGCCAAGCAGCAACTGCGGGACGCGAAGAAGAAGTTCGACGAAGAGATCAAGATCGGCGCGATGATCGAAATACCGGCGGCCGCACTGACGCTGCCGCTGTTCGTGAAGCGGATGGACTTCCTGTCGATCGGCACCAACGACCTGATCCAGTACACGCTGGCGGTCGACCGCGTCGACCATGAGGTCGCGCATCTGTACAACCCGCTGCATCCGGCGGTGCTGCAGCTGCTGTGGCTGACCATCTCCACCGGCGCCAAGGCCGGCATCCCGGTTGCGGTGTGCGGCGAGCTGGCCGGCGATACGCGGCTGACGCGGCTTTTGCTCGGCTTCGGCCTGCGCGAATTCTCGATGCATCCAGCGCAGCTGCTGTCGGTGAAGCAGGCAATCCTGAACAGCGACCTGACCCGTCTGGAGCCGGCGGCGAAGAAGGTGCTGAAGGCCTGGGAGCCGGTCGCGATCGCCGAGGCGGTCGAGCGGCTGAACCTGCTGTAAGCGGCGCCGCGCCTGACACTCGCCCATGCAAGTCGGGTGCGGCGATGGGTTTCTTCTACCGAAACTCCCCCGGCGCGCCGCAGGCGTTTGACGCTCCCGGTGGCTTTCGCTATCCTTCATGCAATGCGCCGATTTGATCTTAGCTTGCGGGCGCAGGGGAACCTCCCGAACAAATACGGCTAAAGCGAGCTCGAATCGACAACGAATCAAGCCCGACAGCCGCCGCTATCGGGCTTTTTTTATTGTTGTCCTTCCATGAAATCCATAGGCGTCGTCACCCCACAGTCCCTGCATTTTGCCGAGCCGCTGCCCTTGCAGAGCGGCGCGTCGTTGTCCGACTACACGCTGGTGTACGAGACCTACGGCACCCTGAATGCGGAACGCTCGAACGCAGTGCTGGTCTGCCACGCGCTGAATGCGTCGCACCATGTCGCCGGTACCTATGAAGGCCAGCCGAAAAGTGCTGGCTGGTGGGACAACATGGTCGGCCCCGGCAAGCCGCTCGACACCGACCGCTTCTTCGTCATCGGCGTGAACAACCCCGGCTCCTGCTTCGGCTCGACCGGCCCGATGCACACCAATCCCGCCACCGGCAAACCTTACGGCGCCGCCTTCCCGGTCGTGACCGTCGAAGATTGGGTGCACGCACAGGCGCGCTTGGCCGATCGTCTCGGCATTCGCAAGTTCGCGGCCGTCATGGGCGGCTCGCTTGGCGGCATGCAGGCGCTCGCATGGAGCACGCTGTATCCGGATCGGCTGGGACACTGTCTGGTGATCGCGTCCACGCCGAAGCTGTCGGCGCAGAACATTGCGTTCAATGACGTCGCGCGGCAGGCCATCCTGTCCGACCCGGATTTTCATGACGGCGATTTTTATGCGCACGGCGTGGTCCCCAAGCGCGGGCTGCGCGTAGCCCGCATGATTGGTCACATCACCTATCTGTCCGACGACGACATGGCCGAAAAATTCGGCCGCGACCTGCGCAACGGCGACTACCAGTTCGGCTTCGGCATCGACTTCGAGATCGAATCCTACCTGCGCTATCAGGGGGACAAATTCTCCGAGTATTTTGATGCGAACACCTATCTGCTGATCACGAAGGCGCTCGATTACTTCGACCCGGCGCGCGCCCATGGCGGCGATCTGGCGGCCGCACTGGCCGGCACGCAGGCCGAATTTCTGCTGGTGTCGTTCACGACCGACTGGCGCTTCGCGCCCGAGCGCAGCCGCGAGATGGTGCAGGCGCTGGTGAAGAATGAGCGTCGGGTTACCTATGCCGAGATCGATGCGCCGCACGGGCATGACGCCTTCCTGTTGGACGACCCTCGCTACATGAACGTCGTGCGTGCGTACTACGACAAAGTCTGGCAGCAGCTCGACGGCAGCGCGGTCGCAGCCTTGCCCCAGAAGGAGGCCGCATGATGGCCACGTCCGTGAGCGGCCTGCGTGCCGACCTGGCGTTCATCGCGCACTGGGTCGCGCCCGGTGCGCGCGTGCTCGACCTCGGTTGCGGCGACGGCGCGATGCTCGATTATCTGCAGCGCGATAAACAGTGCCGCGGCTATGGCGTCGAGATCGACGATGCCAAGATTCCGCGCTGCGTACAGCGCGGCGTGAACGTGATCCAGCAGAACATCGAAGAGGGGTTGGCGATGTTTGCCGACGATGCATTCGACACGGTGCTCTGTCTGTCCGCCCTGCAGATGATGAAGCACGTCGAGACCGTGCTGCGCGATATTGCGCGCGTCGGCCGCGAGGCGATCGTGTCCTTTCCCAATTTCGCGCACTGGCCGCACCGGCTGGCTTTGCTGACCGGGCGCATGCCAGTGTCGGAGAGCCTGCCCTATCAGTGGTACGACACGCCCAACCTGCGCTGCGCGACTATCAGCGATTTTCGCGACCTGGCCGCCGAAGTCGGACTTGAGGTGATCGAATGCGTCGCGCTCAAGACCGACGGTACGCCGGTCAGCTTCCTGCCGAACTGGCGCGGAAGTCTGGCGGTGTTCCGGCTTCGCAAGCGATGACCGCAGGCGCATGCTTCGCGATCTTTTCATTCTCCGTCGCGCGCGACGGGCATCCTGACCGAGCATGAGCACAGGCACCACGAAGTCCGATACCGCGCCCGTCACCGGCTGGCGGCATTATTTCAATCGCAAGATGCTGATCTGCGTGATGCTCGGCTTCACGTCCGGATTGCCCTTGTTCCTGCTGTATAACCTGCTGTCGGCCTGGCTGAAGGCCGAGCAGGTCGACCTGAAATCGATCGGCCTGTTTGCGCTGGTCGGCTTTCCGTATACCTGGAAGTTCGTCTGGTCACCGTTGATGGACCGCTTCCACTTTCCGATGCTGGGCCGGCGGCGCGGCTGGATGTTTGCCACCCAACTGGCGTTGCTGGCCGCAATCGGCAGCCTCGGTTTCTTCTCGCCGCAGACCGAGCTGACCATGATCGTCGCGCTGGCCGGTGCGGTCGCCTTCCTGTCGGCCAGCCAGGACATTGTGATCGACGCCTATCGGCGCGAACTGCTGTCCGAGCACGAGCAGGGCTCCGGCACCGCGCTGTTCGTCAATGCTTACAAGATGTCGACGCTGGTGCCAGGCTCGCTGTCGCTGATCCTCTCCGACTTCATGAGCTGGCAGATGGTCTTCGGCATTACCGCGCTGTTCATGCTGCCCGGCGTCGTCACCACCCTCTTGATTGCCGAGCCGGCCTTGTATGGCCAGCCGCCGCGTACGCTGCGCGAGGCGGTCGTGCTGCCCTTCCGCGAGTTCATCACGCGCAGCGGCTGGTCGCATGCGCTGCTGATCCTCGCCTTTATTTTCCTCTACAAGCTCGGCGACTCGATGGCGACCGCGCTGGCGACGCCGTTTTACATGGAGCTGGGCTTCACGCGCACGCAGATCGGGCTGGTCGCCAAGAATGCCGGGCTATGGGCCAGCCTGGCCGGTGGCATTCTCGGCGCCGTGTGGCTGGAGAGGACCGGCGTTAATCGCGGGCTGTGGATCTTCGGTGCATTGCAGGCGGTGGCCATTCTCGGTTTTGCACTGCTGGCGCAGACCGGCATCGGTGCTCCGGGCGCCGAGCCGAGCACCCTGCTGCTGGGGCTGGTGATCGGGCTCGAAGCCTTTGCAGTCGGCCTGGGCACCGCCGCCTTCACCGGCTATATCGCCACAACGACCGACCAGCGCTACACCGCGACCCAGTTCGCGCTCTTCACCAGCCTGGCAGCCGTGCCGCGCACCTTCTTCAATGCGATCACGGGCTTCATCGTCGACCAGACCGGCTGGTTCACCTTCTTCCTGATCTGCTTTGCGCTGGCCATACCTGGCATGCTGCTGTTGCCGAAAATCGCGCCGTGGCATGTGCGCGGCCAGGCCGGCGCGCGCTAGAACAGGTTCCAGAACATCAGCAGCACGGCAATGGCCATCGCGGCCGTTGCCGCCCAACCCAGCCACTTCAGCCGCCGTTTCACCACGAAGGGGCCCATCACCTCATGCCGCGTGGCCAGCCGCATCATCACCACCATGATCGGCACCGACGCCACGCCATTCAGCACCGCGGCCCAATACAGCGCGCGCATCGGGTCAATTTCGCTGATGCCGATCACGGCCCCGATCAGGGTCGAGGTCGCGATGATGCCGTAAAAGCGCCAGCCCAGACCGAGCGGCAAATCCAGCCCGGTGCGCCAGCCGAAGGCGCCGGCCACCGCATAGGCGGCCGAGCCGGCCAGCACCGGTATGGCCAGGAGGCCGGTGCCGATGATCCCGGCAGCAAACAGCAGGAACGCGAATTCGCCGGCGATCGGGCGCAATGCCAGCGCGGCGTCGCGCGACGACGCAATGTCCGTCATGCCGTGCGCATACAGCGTGGCCGCTGTCGTCAGCATGATGAAGAAGGCGATCAGGTTCGACATGCCCATGCCGACCCAGTTGTCGATGCCGATGCGCATCAGATGCCGGCGCGCTTGTTCGGGCGCCTGCCGCAGGGGCTTTGCCTGCGGATCCGACTTGAGTTCTTCCACTTCCTGCGACGCCTGCCAGAAGAACAGATAGGGGCTGATTGTTGTGCCGAGAATCGCCACCAGCGTGGTCAGATAGTCGCGCTCAAATACGAGCGTCGGCGTCAGCAGCGAGCGCAGCACCTCGCCCCAGGGAATCTGCACCGAGAACACCGTGCCGACATAAGCGAACAAGGCCAGCGTCAGCCATTTCAGCATGCGCACATAGCGGATGTAAGGAATGAACACCTGCAGCAGTACAGACACCGCGCCAAAGGCGATCACCCACAGCGCATGCGCGCCGCCGGCCAGCAGCTGCATTGAGTCTGCCATCGCTGCCAGGTCAGCAGCAATGTTGATGGTGTTGGCCACGACCAGCAGCGACACCACCGCATACAGCAGCCACGGCGAATACAGCCGCTTGACGTTCGTCGCCAGGCCTTCGCCGGTCACGCGGCCGATGCGCGCCGACACCGACTGTATACCGACCATCAGCGGCCAGGTCAGCAGCAACGTCCACAGCAGCTGGAAACCGAACTGCGCACCGCCTTGTGAGTAGGTTGCGATGCCGCTCGGGTCATCGTCAGCGGCGCCGGTGATTAGTCCGGGGCCGAGACGCTGGCGCCAGGGCGTATCGTCCGGTGCGTGCGGAGTACGGCGCTCGCGCGGGCGATGGGAGACAGCGGGCGGCGAATCTTCGTCGGGCATGTGCCGATGCTAACACCGTCACTGCTTTGCAAGGGTGTCGCTGTAGCGCTTGCGGCTACACTGTCGGCGATGAACGATTCACCTATTTTTTGCCGACCATGCTGAATGCGCTCTGGCTGGGATTCTTTGCCATCGCCAGCCTCGCGGCCGGCTGGCGCGCGGTCGTCGTTGGCGATGCAGCAGTGTTCCAGGCCATGGTCGAGAGCCTGTTCGCGATGGCGAAGCTGTCGGTCGAAGTGATGGTCCTGCTCTTCGGTACCCTCACGCTGTGGCTGGGATTCCTGAAGATCGCCGAGCGGGCGCTGCTGGTGCAGACACTGGCGCGCTGGCTGTCGCCGCTGTTTGCGCGGCTGATGCCAGAGGTGCCGCGCGGCCATCCCGCGCTCGGCCTGATCACGCTGAACTTTACCGCCAATGCACTGGGTCTTGACAATGCGGCCACGCCGATCGGCCTCAAAGCCATGCGCGAGTTGCAGTCGTTAAACCCGCGTCCCGAGGTGGCCAGCAATGCGCAGATCCTGTTCCTGGTGCTGAATGCCTCGTCGCTGACGCTATTGCCGGTGTCGATCTTCATGTACCGCGCGCAGCAGGGCGCGGCGGATCCGACGCTGGTGTTCTTGCCTATTCTGTTGGCGACGTCGGCGTCCACGCTGGCCGGCTTGTTGGCGGTCGCGCTGGTGCAGCGGCTGCGGCTGCGCGACCCGGTGGTGCTGGCATGGCTGCTCGGCACCGCCTTGCTGCTCGGCGGCTTCATCGCTTTTCTGGCCAGCCTGTCAGCCGCCGCGATCGCCTCGCTCTCTTCACTGCTTGGCAATGCGGTGCTGTTCGGCCTGATCTTGTTGTTCCTGCTGCTGGGCGCGGTCCGGCGGGTACCGGTATACGAGGCCTTCGTCGATGGTGCGCGCGAAGGCTTTGACGTCGCAAAAAATCTGCTGCCCTACCTGGTGGCGATGCTGTGCGCCGTTGGTGTGCTGCGGGCGTCGGGCGCGCTCGATCTGGTGCTGGCCGGCATACGCTGGCTTGTCGATGCCGGCGGCTGGGATGCGCGCTTCGTCGATGCCTTGCCGACCGCGCTGGTCAAGCCCTTCTCGGGCAGCGCCGCACGCGCCATGCTGATCGAGACCATGAGCTCACATGGCGTCGACAGTTTTCCTGCCCTGCTGGCTGCAACCATGCAGGGCAGTACCGAGACCACCTTTTATGTGCTGGCGGTGTACTTTGGCGCGGTCGGCATACAGCGTGCGCGCCATGCAGTCGCCTGTGCGCTCTTGGCCGACCTGGCCGGCGTGCTGGCGTCGATTGCGGTGTGTTACTGGTTTTTTGGCT
>JACCDQ010820273.1_pt1 | contig 70976 bp, 53 predicted proteins | sample 7446031 | NCBI WGS metagenome assembly JACCDQ01 (sample SAMN15323442, study PRJNA562643) | freshwater metagenome | isolation source: river surface water | place: USA:Blue River Watershed | collected 2017-08-17
AGGACCTGGTCCAGAAGCATTACGACGACCTGCTGGTCGTGTCGCCGGACGTCGGCGGCGTGGTGCGCGCGCGCGCGCTGGCCAAGAAACTCGGCTGCGATCTGGCCATCATCGACAAGCGCCGCCCGAAAGCGAACGTATCGGAAGTGATGCACATCATCGGCGAAGTCGAGGGCCGCAACTGCGTGATCATGGACGACATGGTCGACACCGCAGGCACGCTGACCAAGGCCGCCGAGGTGCTGAAAGACCGTGGCGCGAAAAAAGTCGTCGCCTACTGCACCCATCCGGTGCTGTCTGGCCCGGCAATCGAGCGCATCCAGAATTCGCCGCTCGATGAACTGGTCGTCACCAACACCATCCCGCTGAGCGACGCCGCGAAGGCCTGCGGCAAGATCCGCCAGCTGAGCTGCGCACCGCTGCTGGCCGAAACCATCCGCCGCATCAGCAAGGGCGATTCGGTGATGTCGCTGTTCGCCGAAGACGAATCGGCTGGCTAAGAAATTTCGGGGCGTCGCAACAGCGACTCCCCTTTTTATGCTCTCTGGTCGCGGGGGGCATCAACCTCAGGGCGCAAGCCCACAACAGGAGTAGTCATGGAAGTTATTGCATTCCCACGTACCGAGCAGGGGTCCGGAGCGAGCCGCCGCCTGCGCCGTGCGGGCCAGACCCCGGGCATCATCTACGGTGGCACCGAGGCACCGGTCGCGATTTCGCTCGACCACAACGCGCTGTACCACGCGCTGAAGAAAGAAGCCTTCCACTCGTCCATCCTCGACATGAAAGTCGACGGCAAGAGCGAGAAAGTCGTGCTGCGCGATTTCCAGGTCCACGCCTACAAGCAACTGGTTCTGCACATCGATTTCCAGCGTGTCGATCCGAACGCCAAGCTGCACGTGAAAGTGCCGCTGCACTTCATCAACGCCGACATCGCTCCGGTCGTGAAGCTGGCTGGCGGCGTGATCAGCCACGTGCTGAATGAACTCGACGTTAGCTGCCTGCCGAAGGATCTGCCGGAATTCATCGAAGTCGACCTGCAGAACATGACCGAAGGCGCGTCCTTCCATGTGGCCGACCTGAAGCTGCCGGCTGGTGTCGTCGCTGTGCACGCCAAAGAAAACCCGACCATCGCTACCGCGGTTATCCCGCGCGGCGCGAAGTCGGACGCTGCTGCCGAAGGCGAAGAGAGCAAGTAATTCTCTTTGTGTCAGCACCGGAAAGCCCGTCCTTGCGACGGGCTTTTTTACGTGCAAGCCATCCCTATAATCACGCTATTTGACTGCGGCCCATCGACCGCAGCGCTTGAACCGACTTAAGCTCCATGCCCAGCGTACCTATCCGCCTGATCGTCGGCCTCGGCAATCCGGGTGCCGAATATGAACTGACCCGGCACAATGCCGGCTTCTGGCTGGTCGACCAGCTCGCGCGCGGCGAACTGCGCAAGGAAACCCGCTTCAATGCGCTAGCGGCCAAAACGCGAATTGCCGGCAATGAGGTATGGCTACTGGAGCCGCAGACCTTCATGAATCGTTCCGGGCAATCCGTTGGTGCCATCGCGCGTTTTTATAAAATTTCCCCGGACGAAGTGCTGGTCATTCATGACGAACTCGATCTGCCGCCCGGTGCTGCAAAGCTGAAAAAAGGCGGCTCCTCTGGCGGCCATAACGGACTCAAGGACATTACCGCCGCCCTCGGTACGCAGGAATACTGGCGACTTCGGCTCGGCATCGGCCACCCGCGCGAACTGAAGCTGCAACAGGCTGTGGTGGATTTTGTGCTGCACCGGCCGCGCGCAGAAGAACAGACACAAATCGACGAGGCGATCGACAAGTCCATCAACGTCATACCGCTGTTATGCGAAGGTCGCCATGAGCAGGCGATGATGACACTGCATAGCAGCGGCCCCGGCAAGCGCTGAGCTTCCGCCTTCAGCGCGGACGCCGGAGCCGCCGGCAAAATCCTCCAATGTCCCGGCCTGCCGGTAGTGCAGCCCTACTGCTTCTGCCGTCAGCCTCGATTAGAAGTCGAGACATCCCCGACTTTCTCCTCATACCGCTCCGCTTTATCTGTTCGCAGTCTGTCTGCCGGTTCCGTGAGTAATGCGCGTATTCCCGAACGGCGCACCTGGCCATCGAAAAATCCGCACCGGATTGAATGAAGATCAATGGCAAGCGGCACATGCAATGAAAAAATCCGGATTCGACTTAGATACCCAGGAAATCATTTGGATCAAATGGCCGAAAATCATTAGCGCCATCGATCAAGATCGAAAATCATGTTTCCAAAATCTAACATGATTTAGATAAAATCATTAAAAATCAAAAACTTACATTATTGATCGAATTATTAGTGTGCCAGCATATTCACATTTTTAATACTTCGAATATAATTCGCCGGCTGGTGCCTGCGACCGTTTCCGGTAGCTGTTAACCATCTGCAACCCCATTAATCGAGGAATACCATGACGACTTACAAAGAATTGCAAAGTCAAATCGAAAAGCTGCAAAAGGAAGCTGAACAGGCTCGCAGAAATGAAATCTCGGCAGCAATTGCCGAAATTCACGCGAAAATGAACGACTACGGCATTTCGCCGGAAGACCTTGGCTTTGGTGCCGGCGGTGTCAAGCGCAAGCCGGCCAAGGCAACCCGTCGCCCGGTGGCGCCGAAATATCGTAACAACGCGACCGGCGAAACCTGGAGTGGCCGCGGCAAGCCGCCGAAATGGATGGCCGGCCGCGACAAGGCGCAGTTCCTGATCACGAACGCCGCCTGATATTGCTTTAATTGCTGTGCGCAGCAAAAACAAAGGCCGCCTCTCGGGCGGCCTTTGTTTTTAAGAAGCAACGCTGATCAATGCGCGTCAGCCTCGCAACGGCAATATCAGTGAGCGCAGCAAAATGCCCAGATCGGTAGCAAAACCACGGCGCTCGATATAGCGCTGCGCATATTCGAGCCGCAATGGCAGCACCTTCTCCACATACGCGGTCTCCAGCGCTTCGCCGTCGAGACCTTGCAACAACCGTTGCTCATCGCGAAATTCGACCGTCGCCAGATCAATCAAACCCGGCTTGATCGACAGCACTCGCTTGCGAACATCCGTTGGGTAGCAGCCAACATAACGCGGCAACTCAGCGCGCGGCCCCACCACACTGAAATCGCCACGCAGCACACTCAGCAGCATCGGCCAGCGCACAATGCCGGTCCGGCGCAGCACTACCCCAAAAGGCGTCACGCTTTCGCCCTCACACCCGCCAACCGTCTCCATCGCTCCCGGCTCAGATACGGCAGTACGGAATTCAAAGGCCTTGATCATGCGACCACTGCGACCAACACGATGCGGCCGTACCAAAACCGGTCCGCCATCAAGCTTCAGCAGCAGTGCGACCAGCAGCGACGGCAACAGCAAAATCAAGCCGATTAGCGTGGCCAGTACCAGATCGGCAGTTCTTTTCATGCTCAGTTCTGTTTTCAACAATCTCTCCAGCATTTCAAAAATAATGGCGCATGCGCCACCTCATTCTCGCTTCCATCGACGGAAAAATGTGATCGAGATCACAATACCAATCGGCACCCGCACCTAGAGTTCCGGACTTCATATATGCACAGCTTTACGGAATGTCGGAACGACTTCTTGCGTTAGCGTTCTGCCAACAAAACAACCTTCCAATTCCAGCCCAGTCATGCCAATCCTGTCCGCAAAAAAACCGCTCCGCATTGCTAATCGCCGCGCGTCCAAACTCAAGCTGACCGCCTCACTGATCGCCGCCATGGCGGCGCCACTCCCGGGTTATGCGCTCAGCCTGACGGACGCCTATCAGGCAGCGCTGGAAAAAGATCCGGCCTATCAGGGCGCACGATATAACCGGGCAATGGGCGATGAGTACGAGGCACTAGGCCTGGCCAACTTGTTGCCCAGTGTGTCGGCTTCGTACAACCTCACAAAAAACGACGCCAGCCGGACTACCACGCTGGCGAACGGCACCGAGCAGAAGGATAACCCACAGTACACCAGTAAAGTCGCCACGATTCAGTTGCGCCAGCCGCTCTTCAACATGGATGCCTGGCAGCGCTATAAAGGCAGCAAAGAACAGGTCAGTTACAGCCAGGCCAAATTTGCCGGCGACGCTCAAGACCTGATCGACCGCCTGACCACCGCCTATCTGGCGACGCTGCTGGCAGAGGATCAGTTGCGTCTGGCGATCGCCCAGCGCGATGCGTACCACGAAAACCAGATCGCCAACCAGAACATGTTTGAAAAGGGTGCCGGGACTCGCACCGACATGCTGGAAACCCGGGCCCGGTTTGAAGTGGCGCAGGCAGCCGTGCTGGAGGCCGAAGATGTCGTGAAAAATCGCCGGGATGAACTGGCCGTGATCGTCGGCAGCGATCCGGGAACCCTCGATACGCTGACGGCGACCATGCCTGAGCTGAAGCTGGAACCGGAAACGCTGGCCGAGTGGGAAGCATTGACGATGGCCAGCAATCCTGACGTGCGCGTCCAGCGCCACGCCGTTGAGTATGCAAAGACTGAAGTTGAACGCAACCGTGCCGGGCACTATCCGCGCGTCGATTTTATTGCGTCGCATAGCCGCAATAACTCCGACTCGCTGTTTACCTACAACCAGGAATCCACTGTCAATTCGATTGGCGTGCAACTGTCCCTGCCTATTTACAGCGGCGGCAGCGTCAACGCACAAACGCGGCAGGCTGCAGCTCGTCTCGGCGCCGGACAGTCCGATTACGACTCGGCATTGCAAAAGGCACTCGTCGAGGTGCGCAAGCAATTTCAGTTGGTGAAGAGCAGCCGCATCCGAATGGCGGCAATGGAGCAGGCCGTGCAATCCTCTGCCGAGGCTGTGGAGGCGACGCGCAAGAGCGTGGCCGGTGGCCAGCGCGTCAACCTCGACGTACTGACCGCATTGCAGCAGCTGTACACATCGCGACGCGACCTGTCGGAGGCACGCCACGGTTATTTGCTTGCGTTCCTGAAGCTGCATGCGGCTGCCGGCATGTTGTCGGGTGACGATCTGGGCAAGATTGCCATTTGCTTCGAAGCGCGTCCGTAAGCCTGGGTAAACATAAAAAATCGCACAACCCATGCAACCTAAACCGGTCGCCCCCCGTGAATCGTCCAAGCGCGCCATGCTGAAGAAGCGTCGCGCGCCCAAGCCGCTGACCGTCCCGCTAGATGCGCCGCCGGCAATCGCAGCACAACTGAAACATCTGCAGCAGGCTTTCGCCGAGGTCTGCAACGCGATCGAGCCGACCATGCGTGCAACCCGCTGCTGGAACCGGGTCGCGCTGCACCATCTGGTCTACCACAGTCTGCGCGCACGCTTCCCGCAACTCGGCTCCCAGATGATTTGCAACGCGATCTACTCCGTGTCGCGTGCCTGTCGCACCATCTTCCAGTCGCCGGCAAGTCCGTTCAACATTGCTCGTCTCGGTGAGCGTCCGTTGCCGCAAATGCGCTTTACGGCGCACGCGCCGGTCTTTTTCGACCGGCACACGCTCAGTATCCGTGATGGCACCGTATCGATGCTGGCCCTCGGTGGTCGAATTCGTTTCCGGCTCAGCATCAGCCAAGCCGATGAACAGCGCTTCCGGCAGGAGCGGCTGCGAGAAATCCTGTTGCTCAACCAAGGCGATCAGTTTCTCTTGCGCTTCGTGTTTGCTGCCGAAGGCGATGAACCGGAAACGTCAACCCGGCAGGAAGCTGCCGAGAAATCCACATTACCCGAATACGTAGTCCTGCTCGACGAGGGCTCGACCGATCAAGTCAAAGAATTGGGAGAAGTCGTATGACAACCAAGCCGCTCGGCTCGGCAAGCCAGCAAGCCGCTCCGCTGCTGGGAAAAGCAATCAGAGAGCAAATACCGATCTTCCGCAAAGTGCTAGGCTTCGGCCTCGCCAACACCGTTTTGGTGCTGGCGCCGACCATCTTCATGCTCGAGGTGTATAACCGCGTCGTCACCAGCCGCAGCGGTGTCACGTTGCTGTCGCTGCTCTTGTGCGTGATCGGTGCGTATGTACTGGTGGAAGTGCTCGATGTGCTGCGCAACCGCCTGCTGCAGCAAGCCGGCTGGCGCCTCGACGCATCGCTGCGCGAGCAAATTCACGACACGGCATTCTCGACCAGTCTGCGTCAAGGCGTCGGATCGACGCAGCCTTTCACCGACCTGCGCACCATTCGTGAATTCATCGGATCGCCGGCCATCACGGCCATCATGGACCTGCCGTCATCCTTGGTCTTCCTGATCATCGTTGCCATGATCAATCCCTTCCTCGGCCTTGCCGCCCTGGTAGGTGCCGTGGTGCAGTTCCTGATCGGCCTGAGCACCGAGCATAAAACCATGCCCGTGCTGACGGAGGCCAATCAAGCGGCCATTTCGGCGCAGGCCTATGCCGGCGGAGCACTGCGCAACGCCCAGGTCATTTCAGCGATGGGCATGCGCGAGAGCATCTACCAGCGCTGGATCACGCGCCAACGCAGGTTTCTCAAGCTGCAGGCGGTCGCCTCCGATACCGCCGGCACCAATACAGCAGCCTCCAAATTCATCCAGATGATGCAGGGCTCGCTGATTCTCGGACTATCTTGCTGGCTCAGCGTGAAAGGGCATCTGCTTGGCGGTGGAGGCCTGATGATCGTCGCGTCTACACTGGGCGGTCGACTGCTGACACCTTTGGTACAACTGGTCGCGCAGTGGCGCACCGTCGTCAATGCGCGCGATGCCTATCGTCGCCTTGACGGATTTCTCGGCACCGGCCCATCTAACCAGCAACCCATGCCGCTACCAGCGCCCGAAGGCCGCCTGTCGGTCGAAGGCGTCGTCGCTCCCGCGCCCGGTATGAATTTGCCCATCATCAAAGGCGTGAGCTTTGCGATACAGCCAGGCGAAACCCTGATGCTGATTGGTCCGTCCGCCGCGGGCAAAACCGCACTGGCACGCGTCCTGATGGGTATCTGGCCGACCGTCGCCGGCAAGGTGCGACTAGATGGCGCCGACCTGCATGCCTGGGACAAGGACGAGCTTGGTCCGCATCTCGGCTACCTGCCGCAAACCGTCGAACTGTTTGACGGCACGCTCGCCGAGAATATCGCCCGCTTTGGCGACATCGATCTCGACCAGGTAAAAGCGGCGACCGAGCTGGTCGGACTGACCGCCATGGTGAACGCATTGCCAAACGGCCTCGACACCCGTATCGGCGAAGAAGGCGCGATTTTGTCCGGCGGTCAGCGGCAGCGTGTCGGTCTGGCACGAGCCATTTATGGCAACCCGAATTTCGTGCTTCTTGATGAACCTAACTCCAGCCTTGACGAGGCCGGTGAACAAGCCCTGATGAATACCCTGATGTCCCTGAAGGCACGCAAGTGCACGACCATCGTCATCACCCATCGTGCCAGCGTGCTGCCAGCCGCTGACAAGATACTGGCGCTGCGCGACGGCCAGATCGCCGCGTTCGGACCGCGTGACGAGGTCCTGGCCGCATTGCGCAAAGCCAGTACTCCGCGGGCCATACCTGCAACGCCGACCGGCATGGCGCCGGCTCAGGTCGCCGGAGGTGCAGCATGAAGCCGCTCGCGCTCCCCCACAAGGGGCAGCAGTCTGCCCCACTGCCGTCGTTGACGAAATTGCTGCTGTCGTTCCGCAAAGAGCTGTTGTGGGTCGGTGTGTTCAGCCTGATCGCCAACCTGCTGACGCTGACGCCGACCCTGTACATGCTGCAGGTGTTCGACCGCATCATGCTCAGTCAGAGCGAATTGACCCTCATCGCCTTGACACTGCTGACCGCGCTGTTCGTCGGCGTGATGGCGTTCACCGAATGGATCCGCTCGCGCCTGCTGGTCCGCGCCGGCGTTCGGTTTGACGAGCAGCTCAATACACGCATTTTCCGCGCCAACTTTGAAGCCAACCTTGACCAATCTCGCGGCGACTCCGCCAACACCTTCTCGTCGCTGACCCGTCTGAGGCAGTTCCTGACCGGGAATGGCGTGATTGCGCTCTTCGATCTGCCGTGGGCGCCCATTTATCTGGCCGTGCTTTATGCGATGCACCCGCTGCTCGGTCTGTTCGGCGTGTGCTTCATGGTAGTGCTGGCATTGTTCGCGTTCCTGACCAACAAGCTGACCTCGACCAAACTGAAGTACGCAACGTCGGCCGAGGGCGACACCACCTCTTACCTGGCTGGCAAGCTGCGCAATGCCGAGGTTGTTCATGCGCTGGGCATGCTCGGGAACCTGAAGCAACGCTGGCTGCTGCTGTATCGCGAACATGCCAACGCCCACTGGCAGGCACAAGACCGTGCCACCAAGGCCAGCGCACTGACGAAATTCGTGCAGTACACCCAGCAGTCGCTGATCCTCTCGCTGAGTGCGTGGCTGGCCATCCGCGGCGAGCTGACGATGGGCGCCATGGTTGCTTCGAATGTCTTGATGGGCAATGCGTTGCGTCCCATCGGCGTTCTTGTCGGCGCCTGGAAGGAATACGGCCAGGCACGGCAGGCGTATCAAGAGATCGGCGCGCTGCTCGACAAATATCCGGAAAAGTCGCCCAGTCACATCGCCGGCGAAGTTCGTGGACAGGTCACGGTGCGTCAGTTGTCGGCCACAGCAAAGCAAAGAAAGACACCTATCCTCGACAAGATCGATATCGAATTCGAGGCGGGCGAGGTGATCGGCATCGTTGGTCCGTCGGGTGCGGGCAAGTCCACTTTTGCGCGCTGCCTGCTCGGCATCTGGCCACACACCTCGGGACAAGTGCTGCTGGACGGTGTCGATCTGTGCAACTGGGCCCGCGACGAGCTGGGACCACACTTCGGTTACCTGCCGCAAGATATCGAGCTCTTCGACGGTACCGTCGCCGAGAATATCTGCCGCTTTGCGGAAGTCGACTCCGAAGCCGTCATTGATGCGGCACGACGTGCCGACATCCACGACATGATCCTGCGCTTGCCAATGGGCTACGACACCCCGGTCGGAGAAGCCGGCCGGCTGCTGTCCGGCGGCCAGCGCCAACGGCTGGCACTGGCGCGCGCCATCTACGGATCGCCGGACGTGGTCGTGCTCGACGAGCCGAATGCCAATCTTGACGACAGCGGCGAGGCTGCACTCGCCCGCGCCATCAGCGACCTGAAGGCAGCCGGAAAAACCGTCTTCATGGTGCTGCACCAGCGCAACCTGCTGGCCCTCGCCGATCGCGTCGTCGTCATGGCTGACGGCCGCATCGCTCAATTCGGAAAAATCGATATCGGTGGCACCGCCGGGCAGATCGCCCAGGCATCCGCCGCCAGCTGACAAGGAAAGACAACATGAAAAATTCTCCGCTCCGGCTCTCTAAGCAAAACGCCAGCGACGCCACCAATGTGGTCGAGCTGACACCGGATCTGCCCACCGACACCCGATCGACAATCCGCCTGGGCTTCATTGCCCTGGTCCTTGGCTTTGGCGGTTTCCTCGCCTGGGCGGCGTACGCGCCGCTCGACGAAGGCGTGCCCGCACAAGCTTCCGTGACCATCGAAACCAAGCGCAAGGCCATTCAGCACCAGTCCGGCGGCATCATCCGTCAGGTCGCGGTGCGTGAAGGCCAGCGCGTCAAAGCAGGTGACCTGCTGATCGAGCTCGATGACGGCGCGACACGCGCCAGCTTCGAATCAGTTCGCCAGAATTACATGGGGCAGCGTGCCGCCGAAAGCAGATTGCAGGCCGAAATCGAACGGCGTGACAGCGTCAGCTATCACCCGGACCTGCAAGCCGCCGACAGCGACCCGGTGATCCGTCAGCAAATCATGACGCAGACCCAGCTGTTCCAGTCGCGTCGCGCATCGCTGCGCAGCGAATTGGCCGCCTTCGACGAATCCATCGCCGGGCAGGAAGCCGTACTTTCAGGTATCCGCCTGCAGCTGGAAAACCGCAAAGTCCAGGCGCAAAAACTGAATGAGCAACTGAAGAACATCTCGGATCTCGCGGCCGATGGCTACGTGCCGCGCAACCAGGTACTGACTCTGGAGCAGCAGCAAGCCGAATTGAGCGCGACTCTGGCCGATCTGAACGCCTCGAAAGCACGTACCGAGCGCTCGATCGCCGAAATCAAACTGCGCAAGGCGCAGCGACTGACCGACGGTGCCAAAGATACCGCGGCACAGCTGGCTGATGTGCGCCGCGAGGTGCAGGCCGACCGCGAAAAACTGGATGCGATCACCGCGGAACTCGGCCGCGTGAGGATCAAGGCACCAGTCGATGGTCAGGTAGTCGGTCTGGCGATCGCGTCGATCGGCGGTGTCGCTACGCCGGGCCAGAAGCTGATGGATATCGTGCCGAACGAAGAGGGCGTCGTACTCGAAGTCCACGTACCGCCGCAGGTAATCGACCGGGTCAGCCCCAAGGATCCGGTGGCGGTACGATTCTCCGCATTCGCCAATTCCCCGCAGCTGGTCGCCGACGGCGTGATCAACTCGATCTCCAGCGACATCGTTTCCGAGCAAACACCGGGCGGCATGACGTCGTACTATCTGGCCCGAGTCAGCCTGACCCCTGAGGGCCTGAAGAAGCTCGGCGATCGCCAGCTGCAACCCGGCATGGGCGCCGAAGTGCTGATCAAGACGGGCGAGCGTTCGCTGCTGACTTACCTGCTGCACCCGCTGACCAAGCGTATCGCGGCAGCAATGAAGGAAGAGTAATCTGCGTCGCGCAGGCCGGACCGCACGGGCGGCGGTCCGGCCTGATCTACCCTGTCGCTCACCGCGACAGCGCCTGCATCCAGCTCAGCTGTGCCGGCAGACAAACGGTCTGCAAATCATAATGGCTGCGGGCGAATGCCCGGGCACTCCGGCCCAGCCGCTGGCGCGCCACCGGGTCAGCAAGCAAGCCGGCAACGCTGGCAGCCAAACCGTCGGCATCGAAAAAATCCACCAGACGCCCTGTCTCGTCATGCCGTATCGCTTCACGCACAGGCGCGGTATCACTGGCCACAATGGCGCAGCCAGCGCTCATCGCCTCCAGCAAACTCCATGACAGCACGAACGGATAGGTCAGATAGACATGCACCGTCGATAACTGCAGCAAGGAGATGAATTTCGCATACGGCAGATGCCCGAGAAAATGGACGCGCGCCCAGTCGGAATCGGCAATACGCGAACGCACCTCCGCAATATAAATATCTTTCCAGGACTTGCCGTCGGGGGCACGCGCACCGTAACTGACGCCATCGCCTCCCACGATCAGTACACGCGCATTCGGTCGCTCGCGCAGCAGGCGCGGCAAGGCGCGCATGAAGGTGTGATACCCGCGATACGGTTCGAGATTCCGGTTCACAAAGGTCACGATCTCGTCGGCGCGCGTCAGTGTCAGCCCGCCATCGAGCGTGACGCGCGCCGACGAATCCGGGGCGACAGCGACGGTGTCAATACCGTCGTGGATGACAGAAATCTTTGGGCGGAACGACGGCGGAAAAACACTCGCCTGCCACTCTGTCGGCGCCAGCCCGGCATCGGCCATCTCGAAATGCAACTGGTAATTCAGGTTCTTCAGGCGCAGCCGGCAGGGAGTAGCTTCATCGGCGGGCCCGAACTCGGGGTCAAAATCGACATCGGCTCCCTGCGCACGGTAAAAGAACTCGCAGTAGATGCCCAGCTTGGCAGCCGGCCACACCTCTCGGATGAAAAGGCTCTCGCCCCACGCAGGATGGGCAATGATCACATCCGGCAGATAGCCCTGGGCCTTCAATCGCAGTGCCGCGTGGAAGCATGCCTCGGCACGAATGGTCTTGGTCTCGAAGTCCGATACCCACGGGTGCACGCCGGGCGTCGACCCGCGCGCCACGGCATAAGGATGCAGGCGCACTCCCTGCCAGGTCGCTTGGTCGGCCTTGCGCATAAGCAGCGCGCTGACCTGATGTCCCTGCCGTACCAGTTCAGGCGCCAGAAACTTGAACTGGCCAGGGAAGTTCTGATGAATGAAGAGGATGTTCATGACATCTCGCTGCGGGTTCGCTTCTGGATGCCGGGCCAGGCACCGTGCGGATGAACCATACGGGGACAAACGCGCTGCTTCGCCCCCTTCACTCCTAGCCTGCGCTGGCGATAAATTCCGGGTTCAGCACCGGGCGATCCAGCCCGTAACGCAGTGGCTGCCCCGCCAGATCGGTCACTGAGCCGCCGGCCACTTCCAGCACACACTGGGCTGCAGCCGTGTCCCACTGGCTGGTAGGACCAAAGCGTGGATAAACGTCGGCACTGCCCTCGGCGATACGGCAAAATTTGAGCGAACTGCCGGCCGCCACGAAACTGTGTTCCTGCTCCAATCCAGCCAGCCACGCCGCTAGCTGTTCGCCGCCATGCGAGCGGCTGCCGATGACACGCAGCGGCTGGCTAGCATCGCGCTGCGCCGTCTTGATCGGGCGCAGCCCCGACGCGTCGCGCTTCCATACACCGAGTCCGCGCGCGCCAAAGTACAGTTCATCCAATGCAGGAGCCAACACCACGCTGGCAACCGGCGTCCCCCGCTCCACCAGCGCGATATTCACGGTGAACTCACCATTGCGCTTGATGAACTCCTTGGTACCGTCAAGCGGATCGACCAGAAAGAAACGCTCGCCTGCCGCCTCGCCGGCAGAGCGAGACTCCTCCGAAAGAATGAACACGCCGGGGAAATGCGCCTCAAGTCCCTCGCGGATCGTCCGATCAGCCCGCAGATCCGCTTCCGTCAGCGGCGACGCATCGTCTTTCTGCCATGTCTCGCCGCCGTTTTCATAAACGGCCATAATTTCGCGACCGGCCGCTTCCGCGATCCGGCACAGCGCGTCGAGTTCTTCCCTTGTCATACTCATCTTCCCAAAGACCACCAGAGTTTCCATCCAATCGACAGCAATACCACCGCCAGTGCACCGCGCAGGAAAGCATGCGGCAGGCGGGCCGACAGCATCGCACCGATGATCACTGCCGGAATCGAGCCCAGCAGCAAATTACCCAGCAGGCCGAAGTTGACGTTACCAATAAGCAGGTGCCCCATGCCGGCGAAAATGGCCAGCGGGATGGCGTGCACGATGTCGGTCGCGATCAGGCGCGGCGGCGTCAGCCGGAGCGGATACAGGTAAGCGAGAAAGACCGCCCCCAGGGCGCCGGCCCCGACCGAAGTCAGCGTCACCAGCACACCCAGCACGGCACCGGCGAGCATGGTCAGCGGCGCCTGCGCCGCCTTGAAGTGCTCGCCGTCCGTCGTGCGCAAGCGCCGGCCCAGCGCATGCAACGGCCGCTGGAAGAGCATGCCCAGTGCCGTGATCACCACCGCCACCGCAATCGCGGTTTTCAGCAGCACGACAGCCGATGCATCGACCGGATGCAGCTTCATCCACACCAATGTCAGGGCCGAGGCCGTCAGGCTACCGGCCCACAGACGCTTGACCACTTGCCAGTCAATCAGGCCATGGCCGTGGTGCACGCGCGTGGCGAACAGCTTGGTGGTTGCCGCAAACCACAGGTCGGTACCTACCGCGGACAACGGCGCCACACCAAAAAATATCAGCAGCAGCGGTGTCATCAGCGCACCGCCACCGACACCGGTCAGTCCTACCAGCAGGCCGGTCAGGGCACCTGCGGCGATCAGCATTCCATCCATAACAAGATCGGTAAAGTTTCATGAAGGATCGCGCTGCGAGACCGTAGGTGCCGGGGAATCGCCGTCGCTAATCCGCAAAGACCCGACCTGAGCCAAAAAATATGCCGGGCTGCATGACGCATGCCCAGCATATTGAAAAATCTCGTGCAATCGAATTGGCTCACGTCGAAATACAATTTATTGATATTGTAACTGAGTGCCCGACCATAGACTGCATATCGTTTGTCGGAATGCCGCTTCCGCTCGGTATAATGGCGCGCGAAAGAAAAGCCGAAAACCAGAGCAAGGGAATCGAAGCAAACTGCCAGCCAGTTCGAGCGTTGCTCCCGCAACTGGTGATTCCGGTCATCTTTGAGCCGCTCCCCAAGAGATTTCCCTGGACGATTTTTCAAAACGACCGACCGAGGGTGAACATTGCTGGCTTGATTTTTAATCAAGCTGCTGAGGAAACGCCCCACTGTCGACAAGGCGTCACAAAAGTAACCAGCTAAAGCGACAGCCAATTCCTCGGATAAACATAAATACGCGCCCGACAGCGCACATCGTCAACCGCACCTGCAGCGAAGAACATGGCCTCTTTATTGATATGCACCCCTTGCTACGGAAAAGTCATCGGTGAGGGTTATCTTCACTCGGTCATGGAGACCGTTGATTTGCTGCGATCCCGTGGCCATCAGGTCAAAGTCAAGACCATCGGCAACGAGTCATTGATCACTCGCGCTCGCAACAACATGGTGGCTCATTTTTTGTCGAGTGATTTCGACAAAATGATGTTCATCGACGCCGACATTACCTGGCAGGCGTCCGCAGTGCTTAAGTTGCTGGAAAGCGGCAAGCCAGTCTGCGGCATTCCCTATCCGACGAAAAAAATCGACTGGGAGCGTGTCGCAAGATTTGTGAATCGTCCGCATGAGGAAAAATTAAAGCCATCTCAGCTTCGCAATAACTCATTGACCTTCACGATCAATCGCATCGACGGGTCTGCGCCGCCGCAGGATGGCTGGTTGGAAGTGAATGCGCTGGCGACTGGATTCCTGATGATTGAACGCGCGGTGCTGGAGAAAATGCGCGATCACTATCGCGACTCGCTGTCCTATAAAAACGATGTGGCCGGCTATGCGAAATTTGCGCCGCCCGAGCACTGCGTCGGCATTTTTGAATGCATGATTGAGCCCGACACACGTCGCTATTTGTCAGAAGATTATGCATTTTGCCGGCGCTGGAAAGACCTGGGGGGCAGCATTCATTGCTGGACTCAGGAACGCTTGATCCACACGGGAAATATGGACTTCTGACGCAGCTCGATTCAATTGACGGCGGAATTAAGACATCCGTTGAACCGGCAACGACAAGCAAACGATACCTCATTCAAATAACTTACCGAGACCATGACTGATCCACGACCCAATCTATATACCATCAAAGGCGGCATCGGCAAGTGCGTCGCTTTCACACCGCTGATCGAAGGGCTGGCCGCCCGCGACGGCAAAAAAATTGCCGTCGGCTCAGGCTTTCCAGGCGTGTTCAAGGTTCATCCGAAAGTCTTCGGCGTGATGTCATCCATCACACCCGAGGCGATCACGCCCGTCGCCGAAAAATTCGATGACATCGTGATGCGTGAGCCGTATATCAGCAATTACTGCAAAGGAGATCGCCATATCCTGGATGAGTGGGCCAAGCTGTATGGCCTGCCACCGTTTAAAGATGGCGGATTTCACGCTCGCCCGGATCTGTACATCGCACCCCCGATGGTCGAGCAGGCCGACAAGTTGAAAGTGCAGCTGAAACGGAAATTTTTCATCGTGCAGTGGACTGGCGGCCAGCCGCCGCAAAATGTCAAACGCACCGGAAAATATCCCGACAATGCGCTGACCCGTGGCCGAAACGTGAAAAACTACCAGGCGATCATGTCGGCGCTGGCTGAAGCATTCCCTGAACACCTGTTTCTTGTCTATGCACTTCCCAATGAGCCGGTGCAAATGCCGGAGCATATCAAGGGACGTATTGCACGCACCAACGCACATGCGCTGACCTATGCGGAGTTGCTGAAGCATTCGGACGGTTTCGTTGCGCTGGACAGCAGCCTGCAGCACTTTGGCGCCTCCCGACAAATCGGTAAAAAGGGGGTGGTCTTGTGGGGCAAGAAGACGACTCCTGAAAGAATCGGCTACGCATTCCACACAAATCTCAACAGCTCGGAAGAAACCGAAGTCATTGTGCCGCCAGAGCAGGTTGTAGACGCACTGCGGAAATCCTGCACAGCCTGATATAGCGGAAGTGCGGGCGGAATGGGGCGCAACATTACGATGGATGACAAGATGATTGTGATCGGCTCGTACGCGTTGGCGGTGCAGGGGTTTCGCCCATTCAGTGACATCAAAGACCTCGATCTGGTGGGTACTCAAGCCGATGTCGAGCGCTTCAGGTTGCGTCACCATGCAATCATCGCAAGCGAGCGAGCGGAACATGGCCATCGTCATGTTTTCTATCTCAGGGATTGCGAGCCATTGGAGCGTGTCGAGATCGATTTTGAACAATCGCAATCCGACCAGCTACTGCCCGCCTTGTGCAAAAGGTCCACGCAGATACTGGGCTTCGACATCCTGATTCCCCCGGTCGAAGTCCTGTATCTGATCAAACGCGCACACGCCAACGTGCCGGTTCATTACGACAAAACCATACGGGATATCCTCCGACTAAAACCGCTGGCCGGTTCAATCGAAGATGGCCAGCAAGCGTTTTATCTCCATCGGAAAAAGGAATGCCAGTCCCGCTACCAGCTGAACCGGCAAAGGTTTTCACTTTCCGTACGCAACGAAGATTTTTTTGATCTGTCAGACCATGTGCGAACCTATGTGCATGACGATCTGCACGAAGCCGTTGCTCATGAGCTGAACCGCCCCCTGTACAAATGCTGCAAACGAGATTTGTCCTTGGCAAAAATTGATATCGACCTGTTCGAGGCACTCGCAATGGACGACCGCCTGCGCATGGTGCAGGAAGAGTTCATGGTCATCGGCCTTGAGCGGTTTTATTTGCACGACAAATCTCTGACGCCGAGCCAGATTTATTCGAAAGGAATGCACAAAACCATCCGCGATTTATTCGTTGGATATTTTCAGGATTTTTGCATCGACCATATCGATGAATTGCTGCAGCCGCCGCCCCATAATTTCGTGGAGCGCTTCGAATGTGCGTTGCGCGATGGGCGAATTCGTGAGGTAAGTATCCGGATTCCTCCGCTGAGTGATGAGCACAAGAAAATCTGGCAGTTGATACAAAACGGCGAGCTAGCCGAGGCTCGTCGCCGATCGGAAGATCTGGTTCGCCGCGCTGACGCTCCGGGAGATACGCATGCCTTCCTGCTGCTTGGTGTCGTGCTGCTGAAAAATGAGGATTTCAGCCGAGCAGACAGATGCCTGCGTCGTTGTGTCGAGCGTGATCGCAAAAATCGACTGGCTTGGTTTTACCTGGGTTTGCTTTGCCGGATAACAGGACAATATGACGCGGCAATCGAGCATCTGGAGCGCGCCCGCGACTTGGGCCTGACAATTTTTGCCCTGTACTGGAACGCCGGACTGGCTTACGAAGCCGTCGGCAAGCAGGATGTCGCGATCCGGGCTTACACGGAGGCGTTACGCCACCAACCACACGCACCGAACCTGCAGAAAAGACTGGCAGCGCTCCAGGCCAAATCAGACTCGACCTCGACCGCTAACTAAGACCCTGTCTCGTTAGGTCGGTGGCAAGGCGGCAGTCCCGCCGACAGTACAGACGTACGACAAGGGACTGCCAACGCCGCCAGCGGCATTTTGATAGAGACTCTAAATTTCCGCTCCCCATCTTTACCGGACCGCACACTCGGGATATCCGGGCAGACTACGCTGCCTATGCAGGAGAATGCTGCTGCAATAACCATTTAGCGCATTCATACAAGTCGTCAAACACGGCATCCGCCTCTTTGAGCTCATGCACATTTTCAGTGTTATCTGACTTGACCAAATAAGCATTACCTATGCCGGCATTCCGGCCCGCCAATATGTCTGACGGCTTGTCTCCGACCAGCACAGCTTTAGAGAGGTCGATCGCATATCTCGTTGCGGCCTCCTGCAACATGCCTGGCGCCGGCTTCCTGCAAGCACATTCGATCGCGTACTCGGGGATGCGTCCTTTGGGATGATGCGGACAATGCAGCACATCCAGCAATGACACGCCTTCAGCCAGCAGATGTTCGCGCATACGCGAAGTCAGCGCAAGATACTGTGCCTCGCTGAACATGCCACGCGCAATACCGGACTGGTTGGTGATCACGACAATCTGATATCCGGCGCGAACCAGCAGTTGCATCGCGCTGACCGCGCCGGGGACGAATTCAAAATCCTCCCACCGGTGGACATACGCCTTGTCCAGATTGATCACCCCATCGCGATCGAGAAATATGGTTTTCGGTGCAGAAGCCATCGATGCGTGAATCAAAGAGCGCGGCGCCGCTCAGAGTTGCCGGCATTCAGCCAGTCCATATACTTCGCAACACCTGCGGCGACATCGTGGAAATCCCCGTCATAGCCCGCGGCCCGCAATGCGCTCAGGTCGGCCTGGGTATAGCTTTGGTACGCCCCCTTCAGATGCTCAGGGAATGGCATGTATTCAATACGCGCATCGACTTGGCGATGCTGTTTATGCCAACTAAGCACCGCATTGGCAATATCGTTGAACGATTGCGCCTGCCCGGTGCCGAGATTAAAAATGCCCGACTTGTCCGGATGATCCATGAACCAGAGATTGACTGCGGCGCAGTCCTCGACAAACACGAAGTCGCGCTTCTGTTCGCCGTTCTCATAGCCGTCAGTACCCTCGAATAATTTGCAGACGCCGTTCACCAGCACTTGGTTGTTGAAATGGAAGGGTGTCGAAGACATCGACCCCTTGTGCGCTTCGCGCGGCCCGTAAACATTGAAATATCGGAAGCCAACGACCTGATAACGCAATTGCGAGCGCACGCTGCGCACATACTGGTCGAACTGAAATTTCGAATACGCGTACATGTTGATCGGCTTCTCGCAGATCCGCTCTTCGCGGAAACCGTTCTCTGCCAGCCCGTATACCGATGCCGACGATGCGTACGAATACTGCGAACCGATCTCCTGGCACCAGTGCAACAGCTCCTTCGAATATTCGAAGTTATTGCGCATCACGAACTGGCCATCCCACTCGGTGGTGGCCGAGCATGCGCCCAGATGAAATACCGCTTCGATCATGCCGAAGTCGCGACGCTCGCGGACACGGGTCAGGAAATCATCCTTGTCCATGTAATCACGAATATCAAGATCCGCGAGGTTATGCATCTTGCGACCATTTTTCAAATGGTCGACGACCATAATATCTTGCCGACCGCGCCGGTTTAGCGCAGCGACGATATTGCTGCCGATCAGGCCGGCACCACCAGTAACGATAATCATATTTCTTCCGTTGTCGGCTCGCTGCCCTGAATCTTGCGGATGAGCGAGGTGGTCGAATGTCCCGGCAGGAAATCCAGAATGCGGACCTCGCCGCCCGATTCTCTGACGCAATCGCCGCCAGCGACTTCATCGACACGGTAATCCCCGCCCTTGACGAGGATGTCGGGCAGCAGTGAACAAATCAGGCGTTCGGGCGTATCTTCACTGAAGGGAACGACCCAGTCTACACAGGACAGCGCGGCCAGCATGCGCATGCGGCTGGACAGCGGATTGACCGGACGCGCTTCGCCTTTCAGACGGCGCACCGAATCGTCGTCATTGACAGCGACGATCAAACGGTCGCCGAGCGCCCGCGCCTTTTCCAGGTAATCGATATGTCCCGGGTGCAGGATATCGAAACAGCCGTTCGTCATCACGAGGCGCTCGCCCTTCGCGCGCGCACTGGCCATCCGCAACGTGAGTTCCTCCTCGGTGCACATGCCCTGCTGGCTGCCAGGTGCGTTCACTTGCAGCGCCTGCGCCAGTTCGGCCGGCGTGACGGTTGCGGTGCCCAGTTTGGCGACGACAATGCCAGCAGCGACATTCGACAGAAATACCGCTTCTTTCAGCGACATGCCAGCGCCCAGTGCCGCCGCCAGCGTCGCGACCACCGTGTCGCCGGCCCCCGTCACGTCGTAAACATCCTGGGTACGCGTCGGCAGGTGCATCGGCGGCTGGCCGCGCTCGAGCAGCGTCATGCCTTTTTCGCTGCGCGTCACCAGTACGGCATCGAGCTCGAGCTGGTCACGCAGCGCGATACCACGGCGCTCGATCTCGGCTTCGCTGTCGCAAGGGCCGACGACCGCTTCGAATTCGGCGAGATTCGGGGTGATCAGGCTGGCACCGCGATAGCGTTCGAAGTCGTCGCCCTTGGGGTCGACAATCACGATCTTGCCTGCGCTGCGGGCTGCAACGATCAGATCACGCGAACCTCGCAGCGCGCCCTTCGCATAATCTGACAGGATCACCACGTCGATCTCAGGGAGGCAGCGAGTGAAGTCCTGCAGCAGCGCCTCCGGGTTCCATTCGGGGAAATAGTCTTCGAAGTCGAGGCGAATCAGTTGCTGGTTACGCGAGAGAATACGGAGCTTGGTGATGGTGCTGCTATTTTCGACGCGCTGAAGGTGCGTTTGAACCCGGTTCGCACTCAGCAGCGACTCGATCTGGTCAGCAGCAGAATCATGGCCAGCCAGACCGAGTAATTGTGTTTGTGCGCCGAGCACGGCAGCATTCAACGCCACGTTGCCGGCACCACCGACGCGTGCCTCCTGCTGGTCGATCTTCACTACAGGAACCGGTGCTTCCGGCGAAATCCGCGACGCCGGGCCGTGCCAGTAGCTGTCCAGCATGACATCGCCGACCACCAGCACTCGGGCGCGAGAGAGATTTTTTATATCTTTGTGCATCGAACTTGCTCGTTTGTTTGCCTGGTATTTGCGCGAATCTGGAGGGTTTTACTTCATATCCGATACCGCTTTTTCAACCAGTGCCAAGCGTTCGTCAACTGACATGCTGACTGATGGGATCTTCAACACACGCAGGTTTGGAATATTGAGGATGATCCCGGTCGTCACCATGCTGTTTAGCAGGCGATTGGTCAGAGTACCGTTGCGCACAATGTCGGCATCGTTTTTCTCGCCGGGCAAAGGCGCGGAAATCGGCATGATGATAACCAGATCCATTCCCTTTGCGCGAGCATATAGATTCTTCACGAACTGCAGGGTGAGCGGATCAAGGTCCGTCTCGTTGCGCATGAAAACCAGCCACATATCCAGCAAATCGGCTTCCCAGCGATCGGCAACGAAGGCCGGCAGCTTTTCATACTCCGCTTCACGCTGTTTTACCCAGCGAATGAAGGCGTTGATCCACGCCTTCTTCGCGTGAAGTACATCCGCTTCCGGCGCTCCGTCTTTACGCAGTGTCTGGTAACGCATTTTCGCCGCAATGATTGGCACGTAGCCTTCTGCAATGACCGGCACCTGAAATTTTTCACCGATTGCATTCGCGAGCGTGCTTTTACCTGAAGCGTTCGGTCCACTGATTACAATTCTGGGATGATCAAATGACATCGTTCGCTACCTGTTGTGTTTTGTAAAACGACCGTCACCAGCGAAATATTTGACCGCGCAATATTGGGCGACCATCAGGCTGATGCCAAAATCCTGAATAAATCAGCATCAGTTACGCACGAAAAAACAGAAATGCCGGCGTCAAGAGTCGCTGTCCTTGCTTCTGTTAATCGCGGCACGCGCCTCGGCCAGCGCCCTTAGTCTTTGGCCGCCAGCCACAGGATCCCACCCCACCCGTTCCGCCTGAGTCATCAGGGTTTCTTGCAGGCGCATCATTCCCGCGACGCTCATGGTCATCGCCATGCCCTCCTGAGGATGCACCAAGGCCAGACGAATTTTCTCGCCTTCAGCGCGCACCCGGATGGTGTCGAGATCCACAGGCTCGACCGCGTCAATCGTCGCATCCGTTGCCGGGACTTGGGATGGCGGGTCCGGCGGGGGCATGGCGGTGGGGTCAACATTGAAGCGCTCGGCAAGATCCGAAAACCTGGCCAGCAAGGCCAGGCACTGATTGCGCTTTAACCAGAAGACTCGGGCAGGCTGATTATCGCGATCAATAACCAGCCGCATCCGGTCCGCTTTGGCATCGTACTTCAGCTTCATCGGCCACCAGTTTATTTGTCGTTCAGGTGCGCGATTTCCGCTTCATATTTAGGCACAATATCCCCCAGCTCCTCCAAGAGAGGACCGAGATATTTTTCATACTTGCGCCAGCGGTTCGTCGACGTCTTGTAAATTGGCTTGCGAACCTGAGTTACGCTGGCCGTCTTGACCGGGCGATCGACATTGTAAAACTCGAGGCAACGATCGTTCCACTCCAGCCCCAGATAATCGATCAGGCGGCGTGCAGATGCTTCGACATCAGCGACGTTATCCTCATAAACCGCTTCGTACATCACGCCAGGGAACTCTTCACGCCAATACTGCATCAGCTCCCAATAGCGCCGGTAATACCGCCCCAATTCACGCAAGTTATAGGTCCATTGATGGCCCTCGGCGAAGTGGATGCGATAGCAGGAAAGGCAGGTTTCAACCGGATGGCGACGGCTGTGGATGATTTTCGCATTCGGCAGGATCGCGTGGATCAAACCGACGAAGTTAAAGTTGCCCGGCATCTTGTCGATGATGCGCTTGTAACCGGGTTTGTCAGCCAGCTTGTTCAGGCTATCGACATACGCCTGCACCCGCTCCTGCCAGCCGGCATTTTGCTCATAAGGGAATACCGGCTCCCGGTCGCCCAGCCGCAGCCGGTTTTGCGCGACCGGAATATTTTCCAGCACCGACGGCAAAATCTTCAGTTCGCCCGCACCAAAGATATCCGGATGTGCCGACAGGATCTGCTCCATCAGCGAGGTACCTGAGCGCGGCATGCCGAGAATAAATACCGGCACGTCGCTCTGACTGCCGACCAGATTCGTTTCCCCGAGGCGCGCAGACGTCACCACCTTGGGAATCAGCTGAATCATCTTGATCGCATCGCGCTCATTAAAGGGCTCCTGCTTGCGCTTCTTCGCGCCGGCCACTTCATAGTGGCGAAACGCAGCGTCCAGCTCGCCGACATCTTCCTGCGCCTTGGCCAGTGCGTAATGCAGGTGAAGCTGCTCGATCGGATTAAATTCGGAAAATTTTGCGGCGACATAGTTCAGGCGCTTGTAATTCTCATCGCCATACGCGTACTTCAGGTCGCTGCCGTAAGTCCGGATCGCAGCCGGATTGTCCGGGTTCAGCGCGAGCGCCTTGCCAATCATTTCCTGCGATTTGTCCAGATCCCCCGCCACGCGCTCCATGACGCCAATTTCGTAATAGATACGGGCGTTATTCGGGCTTAATTTGCTCGCACGCACAAAGGCCGGGCGCGCAAGGGAGGTCTCACCGGCGCGATTCGCCAGCATCGCGAATCCATAGACAAATTCAAGGACGTTGGGATATTTCTTGGCCAACTCCTCAAGGGTATCCTGCGCATAACGGCTGCGATTCATTTTCGTCAGCGTCGTTATCCACAGGTCGATCGAATCTCCATGCAGATCCGTGCGCCTGAAATTTCTTTCCAGATGCTCGAGCGCCTGCTCCTGCTCATTCTTGGCCAGTTTTATCTGAGCCATTTCGTAGAGCGCCATATTGTGGCGGCTGTCATTCGACAGTGCGGCAGCGGCAAATTTTTCAGCAATCTCCGTCTGTCCCCCATGACGCGCACAGGCGGCCAGTCCGGCGAGCACATCGGGATTGTTCGGATGGCCTTGGCGCAGCTGCGAGAGCAGCTCGGCCGCCTGCTTGTATTGCGAGTCCGCCAGCAAGCATCGCGCGATGCCGAGGCTGATCGGCAAATCGGTCGCCTTGCCGGCCGCTTTCGCCTCTTCTGCCAGGTTGCGGTAAATGTCCAGCGCCGGACCGTACTGCTTATAAATTTCCTGCAGCTGCGCAAACTGAATAATGACCGGGCGTGCATTCTTGAAGGTTTTCTGCGCCTGGCGATTCATTTCCAGCGCCTCTGCAAATTTGCGCTGCTTTTTTAATGCGTCGATTTTCTCAATCGTTTTTCGTAGATCGGCCATGATGAAATAGCAAAAAAAAGAGGGCATTGCTGCCCTCTTTAAGGTTCACAAACGATTACGTCTGATTAGATACCAACATCGGTAGCCGTCAGGGTAGCGGTCGAACCAACCAGCTTCACGACGAAGTCGAGATCCGTATCGCCGCCGGTATTGAAGGCGACATACGTATCACCGTTGATCTTCGCTGCATAGACCTCGGTGCCAATTCCCATTGCGCCGCTGGCGGCGGTCAGGAATCCGGCGTAGTTCGACTTGCTGCCGCCCCAGGCGAAGTCGCCCGAGAGACCCGTTACATCCAGCGAGTCATCGCCAGCGGTGAAGCCATGGATGACATCGATGTTTGCCGCCAGCGTCGGATCGACAAAATCGTTGGCATCCAGGGTCACCGTGTCGGTACCAGCGCCGAGGTGTACGACGTTCACGCCATCATTCAGCGTGATCTTCGTGTCATCCTGCGCCGCCCAGATGATGCCGGCACCGCCGATGCCACCGCAGACGCTCAGATCGATCGTTGCGCAGTGCTCATAGCCGCTGTAATCGATATCGCCAACGGTAATCTTGCTTGCGTCCAGATCGAGCAGGTCACCGAACAGGTCGTCGAAGTTATCTGCCAGGCCACCCGAGTTGCTGTAGCCGCCAACGACCGTGATATTGCCGATCGTCAGGTCGCCGCAGTATGCGGAGATGGAGATATCCAGGCAAGAATCCGCGCCCGCATCGAAGTCGGCAGTGACTTCTGCTGCTGACACCGAAATGTCACCGATGACGATTTCTGCATTCTCGCTGGTCGAGCTCACGTACATGCACATGTAGCCACACTGGAAGTACACAGAAGTGTCATCCGCCGTCGTGTCGATATTCATCGTGACGTTGATGTCGCCAACCGTGACCGTGCCAATGGCTTCCGAGCTGCAGTACGAGAATTCCAGATCCGCTTTGGCACAGGTGCCGGAAATGGTCATGTCGATATTGCCGATCGTGATGTCGCCGATGCAGCTGGACGAATCGTTTTCAGCAGAGATCCACCCACAGACGCAGGCATCTTCACCTTCGGCAGCAATCGAGATGTCGCCGTAGGAAATGTTGCCGATGTCATCGTAGCAGTTGTAAACCTCGTTGTAGTACGAAACACACGCGTGGTGGCCGATACCGTGCAGAGTGAGATCGCCAAAGCTGACGTTGCCGATCTGATCGTCTGCATCGTAGTACGAGTAGTAGTACGCGCACGCGTCGTCACCAGCCAGCACGGTGATGTCGCCTACATTGATTTCGCCAAGGGAGCCGCAATCAGCCGTGTAGCATGCGTAGCCGTAGAAGTAGGAATCGTGAGCAGAAGCATCAGCCAGGATATTGCCCACCGTGACGTTACCGAGATCGTGATCTGCGTAATATTCGTTATAGAAATAACCGCAGCCAGCATCCGGACCCGCAACAATCGACACATTACCGATCGACACGTCACCGATGTCTCCGGTCGTTCCAGAGATGCAGATCGATGCGCTCACGTAGGCGCCGGATCCGCCCGACATATGGATGTCACCGATCGTGACATCGCCCGCGGACTCGCCACAGGCTTCAACGTCAAAGTACGCGGTTGCGCAGCTGTAAGAGCCGACGTTTTCGATGCAGATGGTGACATCGCCAACAATGACATCACCAGCTGCACCGTCGTACGCGCACTGGTCGAGCGACACGTTCACATACGCATCAGCGCCGGCGTAGATGTCGATATTGCCGACCTTCAGCGTACCCGTCGTCTGATCTTTATCAGTGTCGGCGCAAGCCAGGTTCACTGCACAGAGGCTGAACGAGTTGAAAATGCCCGTCATATCGACGTTCACGTCACCCACAGTCAGGTTGCCTGCGTGTGCTGCAGTGGTACCCCAGTAAGCGCAGTTACCGAAGTTGAAATACGCCGCATCGGACGAGCCTGCGTTCACAGTCACGTTACCAACGGTGAGGTCGCCAACGATTGCCGATCCGCAGTCTGCCGATGCGGAATTCGACACGTACAGGCACTGGTCGCCATGGCTGCCCAGGTTAAACGTGATGTCGCCGACCGTGACATTGCCCGTCGTGCCATTATGGCCAACGCATTCAGCCGTTGCCGAGTTGTAGATATAACCAGCGATATCGAAGCAATCGCCTGCCGTAATGCTCAGGTCGCCGACATTGATGTCGCCTGCAGTCGCATCACCACCGCAGCTACCAGCCGCCGCCCAGTTGCTGACTTCCAGGTAAATGTAGCCCGACTGGCCAACGTTCATGTCGACGTTACCAACGGTGAGGTCGCCAACGGCTGCATCGCCGGTGTACTCGTAAACACATGCCCAGTTGTGGAACTCAATGTAGGCATAGGCATCGGTAGCGCCGGTCACGCCAACGTCGCCAACGGTCGTGTTGCCAGCCGTTGCGTTGCCCGTCATGCAGACGTATGCGTAGTTGTACTGCGACAGCGTGTAAGAACCGTGATCAGCGATCGTGACATCGATATCGCCGAGCGACACGTTACCAACAGTCGCATCGCCGTTGCAGTAAGCAGAGGCGTAGTTGGAGATGCAGATGCATTCGCACGCGGAGATACCGACGTCGGACGAAATACCAGCGATCGTCAGGTCACCAACGCTCGCCGATTCGCCATTGCAATCTGCAGTAGCGCTTTGGGTGACTTCGAGATAGATGCTGCTGCAGGTGCCGGTCTCGGTATGGATGCCGTTCACGCCAACACCGATCACTGCTTCGCTGGTGCCGGTGCAGTTTTCGATGCACGCGTAGAAATTGACGCCATCGACGGTGCCGTCGACGATCAGGTCGGAGCATGCATCGGCGTTATCCAGATCCAGTGCGCCGATGACTTCGAGGTCATTGACCGTCAGATTGAACGAGCCGTTGCCATCGAGGACGATATTGCTGATGTCGCTGCCGTAGGTGCTTGCGTCCATGGTGAGCGAGTCGCCGCAGGTGTCATCACCTTCCAGGATCATCAGACGGTCAACGCCCGACATGCAGACCAGATCAGCGTCGTGCGCGCCGCTGGTGTGGTGAACGCCGAGTTCGACTGCGGTATGACCATTGCCTTCGATATTGTCGAAGGTCGTGAAGGTCGAGAACTCGCCGTCTTCGCCACGGTAGTCAATAACGCCGCGAACGAGGTCGTAAGTATTGTCATGCTGAATGACGACGTCATCGGTTTCGGTCGTCAGCAGGAAGCGCTCTGCATCCAGCACGCCGCTTGCGGCGTACGCTGCGTCGGCGTAGGTGTGCGCGCCGTCGATCTCGTAGTTACCTGCCTGCTTCGCGAAGTTGAATTTCTTCTGGATGTTCTCGCCGCCGACAGTCCAGGCGCCGGTCAGGGAACCCGGAGCGTTCGGGGTAAACGTCACGTCAACCGTGCCGTCCAGGAAGGCCAGGTGCGAAACGGCGCTTGCGCCGACCGTATCCAGCTGAATCTTGACGATCGTGCCTGCCGATGCGCCGGTCTTCAGACCGACCAGGGTCATCAGGTTCTTGGCGATCTTGATTTTGAAATCGGTGCTCAGCGCGCTGATCGCGACCGTATCATTGTCCGAGTTGCCAGCCAGCGTGAAGGTCTTCAGGCCGTCAGCCGGGGTAAAAACGTAAGTGGTATCGTCAGTCGGATTGTCGACTTCGTTACCAATGACACGAACATAAGATGTCGTATTCGCCATTTGGTTAGCTCCTAAGGGGTTGAACTGCATTGGGTCGTACAGCTGGGCTAGCGTATCTGTTCCAGAAAGACGGCAGGCTGCACCGGCATTTCTCGTAGCCTCTCGAATCTTAGGTTTTACTTTAAGTTGGAATTGTGGGCAGAGTCACAAATACCTATTTCGCGTCGACGACCTGCGAAAAAGGTAGGCGCAAATTAATGTTACCAATATTGAATTAACTACTCTTCGGCGAGCGACAGCGAATAATTCAAGTCGCAAATAGTTCAATATTGATAACGAATGCCGATGGCTGCCTTGGTGTTATTTAATTGGAAAATTTCGAGATTAGAGCGGTCCTGCAAGCGCTCAAGTTCCGCATTCAGCGTCCACTCGGGATGCGCGGGATCGAATTCCCAAAACCAGGACAGGCGCACGCTTGTGCGCGTCACATGGCGTATCGCGCCGTTTTCCAGCAGCGGACTATAGCCCTCGGCGTCACGGTAATAGCCGAGCGCGCCGGACGCAGACATCATCACGCGCGGAGTCAGCTGGCGTACGTAGTGCACACCCAATTCGTAGCGATCCGTGCGCCCGCCCGCCCGCACTTCACGCGGCAGATCGCGCGCATAGCTAAGCACGACACTGGTCTGGCTCAGACTCTGCCGGCAAGTGCCCGACACGCTCACCGTCGGCACATCGGCATCGATGTATCCACTGAGCCCGTAGTCGCGGACTTCGTTGGAAAAACGGGCACCCCAGCGGCACTGCTTGTCATAAACGACCATGCCGGCGCCAAGGGTGGAAATCGTGGCGAGGCGATTACCTCCTGTGCCGATGATGCGGGCCCCAACGACGCCCTCCAGAGCCCAGTCCCGTGCCTTCGGCAACGTGTATTCATGGGCATAGCTGAATGAGCCGTCGGCGAGGTTGTACTCTTTCAGGTGATCGAATTCCTTGTACTGGCCGGACAAGTAAATCCGCCCTTTCTGAAGTTCGCCGAATTGCAGGGTTTGCTGCAAATCGCCGCGCAGCTGCGCGTACGAATCGCCGGCGGCACGGGCTGACGCCGGTATCTGCACCTGTAAAGGTGGAGCGCCCACCGGCGTCAACGAAAATACCGATGAAGCCAAGCCGAGGTTGGCATTGGAATCATGACCGGCCGACAGCTGCAGATAGCCACTGCGTCCGCCGAACAACGCGCTCGGGCTCCATTCGCGCCGCAAGAGCGGACTACTCAGCTCCGCGCGCAGATTGTGCAGTTGCTCGCGCAATGGAAGGGGTACGTCGAAACTTTCCTCGATGTGCGCAACGATTTGCAGCGCGGTCTCTGTCTCGCCGAGACGCGCATGCGACAAGGCGAGATCGACCCACGCGCCGGCGAAATCCGGACGCACGAGCACCGCTCGCTCCAACGCCTGCTGCGCGACGGGCACTTGTCCCGCGTCGAGCGCCGCCACGCCCAATTGATAATCGAAGTAGGGATCGCCTGCGAATTCGTTCTCGTAGGCGGACAGCAAAGCGAAGGCGTCTTTGGCGCGTCGGGCACGCTGCAAGGCCGCAGCTTCACGCAGTACATCCTGATAGGTCGCCGACTGCGCGGGACTGAGAGGCTGCGCGCCTGGCGGCGCAGGTTGCGCCAGCGGCGCCGCCATCGGGACGAAACACAGCACCGCCAGGAACGCGATACGCGACAGCGGCAGTAAAGGTGCTAACGGAGTTCGACGAAAATTCCGGGTCAGGATTTACTCTGGCGTTGGGTCTATTTATGAAAACGAATCATGCCATACGCATCGTCACCGGCCAGGCGGCGCATGAACACATACGCGGCCTCGTCGCCAGTATTGTTGAGACCGCCGGAAATCGTTACGTTTGAACTCGTCGTTCGCGGAATGAACTGGCCGCTGTCGCTGACGCTGCCATTACTATGCAACTTGAGGCTGCGCTCGTCGGTGTTCCAGCCGAAGCCCGTGTTGTAGGTCTGGTTGTTGAAGTTCAGCGTGAGCGTGGGGGCGGTAATGCTGGCCGGCTTGAGGTCGCCATTCGCCGCGCGTGCATAGCCGACGACTTCGGTCGGTACAAAAGTGAACTCGCCGCTCTGCGGCAGGTTGACCGGCCCTTCCGAGCGATACACATAAAGCGCATCGTTTTTACCCAACAGCTCAAAACCAGCCGGGATCACGGTCTGGTCGGACCAGCGTCCCCAGTACAAGGTGTTGCTGAACACCTCGGCACTCGGAGCACGCAGCGTCGGGGTGTTCACCATTGGCTCTTCCGGCCGCGGGAAACCGAAAATGCCCTTGGACTGCCCCGGCGCCAGCGTTTGCAGCACCGGCTTGCTATCGGGCGTGACTTCCAGGTAGCTGCCACTCAGCGAGCCCGCCAACTGCGCGGACAAGCCGCCAGCGCAAGGACCGAAAGCCTCCCGCGCGCAATGATCCGAGAACGGCGCCGCCACAATCGCCCCCTGTTGCACGGCGATGCGCGTAATCGCGTCAGCCGCCTGCACAACGAAGTCGGTTCCGCGAATGCCGATGGCGGCGACCGGCGTATTGAGGCGGAAGTTATCTTTCGCCGCCTGCCCGGCCTTGCCCGTGATCAGACGGGCGACTCCCTGCGACAAGGTGAATCGAACACGATTGTTTTTCGCATCACGCTCGTCGTACTTGTATTGTTCAACCGACAGCTTTGAATTCGGGCGCACGCTGACGAAGGCATCGTCCACGAAGCGAATATGAACGTGGCCATTGGAGCCGGTGACGACCACCTGCCCCGGGGCGATTGCATCATCCTTCTTCAGCCGCGTTCCATCTGCAGCAAGCCGCGCATCACCGATCGCGAACAACACGCGCCCTACCGGCTCTGCGGCAGTTGCCATCACAGGCAACAGTACGCACAGGGCGACAGCGTGCCAGATTCGGGAGAACACTGAGTTTTTCATCGACGCCGAGATATGTCTTTGCCCGGACCGCCGGTTACTGTATCGCTATGCCGAATGCCACCAGAGACGAGGCTGCCCGCGAAGTAACCGCAAAAGTCTGAGTTGATTGTTGCAAAAAAACCAATAATTCTGGGTATTTGACTTATATTTGCAAAGCTTACTCGGCAAATATAGTTCATAACTGTGACGTACTTAACATTTTTCGCTAGTACAAATTCCGGATCGTTTCTCTGTGGAAACAATGAGGATGCGCGAAAAATCCTGCAGCTTCGCATCGGCTAATCGTTATAGATTGCGACTAATCAGTCCGCAACGAATAGACCGCCACCGGCGCCGATACGCCCTTGACCGCAAAATCGCCAACCTTGCGTACGGCTTCCGGTGACAGCAGCAATGCCGTCTCTTCGCCCATCAGCAGGTTTTCGCCAACATCGCGCGTCAGGCTTTCAATGCGGCTGGCGACATTGAATGCCTGACCTTGTGCGGACCAGGCCAGATGGGTGTCTCCACCAAAGACGCCGACCGACATCGGCCCGGTGTTGAGGCCAATGCTGAGCTGCAACTGGCGATAGCCATGGTCGTCAAACCAGCCAGCCAGCTGATCGATTGCGCGATGCATGGCTACCGCCGCACTGACCGCCTGCGCCGCATAAGCAGCATGAGTGAGGTCCACCTCGCTCCGTAGTGCTCGACTTGCGGGGCGCACGTGCAAGGGTGCCGCGTTCGGCTTTCTGGTCGCCGCGCCGTCCCCGGTCGTCACGCCCCACAAAGCCATCAGGCCGTCGCCCGTGTATTTTTCAATCGTGCCCTGGTAACGCGCAACTTCGGCCGACAAAACTTCAAAGCACTTCTGGGCAAAGGCCGCGATCTGCTCGGGCGTCTTGTCTTCCGAGGCTGCGGTAAAACCGCGCACGTCGACAATCAGAACCGTCATCATGTGCCGCTCGGTCTCGGGCCCGATACGCGTGTCGCGCAGCAGGCGACTGACCAGACTGGCCGGCAGGAATTGACTGAATTGCGAACCGAGGCCACGCACGCGCGCCGCAAGTGCAAAATTTTGCTGAAGCACCGTCAGCACGGTGATCGCAACTACCAGTACCGGCAGCGGCGTCAGAGGAAGCAACAATCCACGCCCCAGCAGCAGCGCGGCGAGCACGACCGACACCACAGTGAAAGCCAGTACCGGCCAGGCAAGCAACAGTGAACGACCACGTGCTGGCCACAGCAAGTAGGAAAGCAAAACCAGCGCAGCCAGCCCGAGGTAGCCCGGCGCCGAAGCAGGCAAGGGGCGAACGAAGCTGCGGTCGAGCAGGGCAGTCAGCAGGTGCGCATGCACTTCGACGCCTGGCGCGAGTCTGGCCAAAGGCGTGGCAACGCGATCGCCAATTCCGAGCGCAGAACTGCCGACCAGCACAATAGCGTTTTCCAGCTCAGGCAACGCACGCGAACGGTCCATGACATCGGCGGCGGACACCACCGGGAAACCGCCCGGCGCAACACGGTAAGGCACCAGCATGGCCCGCTGCGAGTCGAGCGGCAGATCGAGTGGCTCATCGTTTTGCAGGTCGACGTGCAAGCGCTGCGCATCTGCGGAGAAAGCAATTTGTGGCGAGACTTTACCGGCGGCCGTCAATTGCGCGTACATGCGCAGGGCCAGCGTCATCGTGCAGGCCTCGCCCATGCAGGCAACCGGGTAGATACGGCGTATATGCCCGTCTTCGTCGATCACAGGGCTGATATGGCCGACCGCCGCATTCTGAGGCAGCACGCCAGGATCATTCGCGACGTAACCGCCGGCTTGCGGCGCCTGCCTGCCCGCCTTGACCGCGACACGATCGGCCAGCTCACCGACGCGATTGTCAGAGACCGCCGAAAAGTCGAGCGTCTGGCTCAAGACCACGTTGGGCCTGGAGAGTGCCGATCGCAGGACGGCGTCGCCATCCCGGTGCAAAGGAAAGACGATATCGAGTCCGAGCAATCCCACTTGCCGCCGGTCGACCAGATCGCTCACCATGCGGGCCACCGTCCTGCGCGGCCAGGGCCAGGCGCCATATTGCGCCAGGCTGCGCTCGTCAATATCGACGATCACGACACGCTCTTCATGCGCAATCGGCGGCGACGCACTAACCAGTGTGTCGTAAACGAAGCGTTCGACGCCCTCTCGCAATGCGCCCGGAACAAACGTGTAAAGCAGGGTAAGAAATACGGCAAGCAACGCGACGGTCAGCCTGGTTTGCAGAGATGCAAAGACTCGGTTCACCGCATGCATTCGATGGTTGGATCAGTTATTGCGCGGGTAGGGCGGAAAATCCGCTGCGATCGCGGGACGCCATACCGCTTACTGGTGCTCGCGTATCAGCTCAAGCAGGCGCGCAGGATTCCGCACGATCGAGCGCCGCCCGTCTTTTTCCATGATCTCTTGCTCATAGAGCACCTGCAATGCGCGGGTGACTGTCTCACGGCTGGTATTGGTCATCAGGCCAATCTGCTCGTGGGTCGGCATGTTCTCGATCGTGATCAGCTGGCCAGGATCCGGACGGGCCAGCATGCGCAGCAAGCTGTAGACGCGGCAAAACGCGTTCGGTATGCCGAGCAGGACACGATATTCGGTAGAGGCACGCAACTTCAGCGACACGTGCTTGAGCATGCGCTCAGCCACCATCGGGATGCCGAAAATCAGCTTGCGAGCGGCGCTCTTCGGCAATACGCCCACGATCGACGGCGCGGCGGAGACGATCGTGGCAGAGCGCGGCAAACCATCGATGGAGGCGAGTTCGCCGAAAAAATCGCCTGGTGAAATGAAGTTCAGGCCGGTTTGCCGCCCCTCGGGAGAGATATCCACCACCAACAGGCGGCCCTCAAGCAGAAACAGCAGGTCGGTGTCGCGCGCACCCTTGTGCATCACGAACTGGCGCTTCGCATATTTGACGACCCGGATCTCGGCCGATAACTGAGCCAGGATCTGATCGGGCAGGCCGGCCAGCAACGGAATCCGGCCGAGCGACGCAGGCGCGACCCTCAGCCTGCTGCCAGCGGCTGCATCAGGTTTCGGTTCGGTCGGTAAAGTCGCGCTCAGCAAAGTTTGTCTCCGAGGCTGCCCGGGCAATAGTGTTAACGGATGCCCAACAAGCTTATGGCCTCAATTTCCTGCAAATCCCGCGCTGTGCAAACGACAATGGCTGGCTCGGGTCAAGATCGCGGCAAGATTGTATCTTGTTAGCAATAACATTACAGCCAAACGAACAATAAAAGCTCGCCTGATCAGTTTTGTCGGCGCGCTCAGGGTAGTTTTGCAGAGGCGGAGAAATTGTGCGCCCGGTCACATTAATCACTGACTGATTCGAAATCGGGACGCAAGTCGGACTTGGCGCCTGTCTCGTGAGGTCAGCGGCAAGGAGGCGGTCCCGCCGACAGTGCGGACTTACGACAAGGGATTGCCAACGCCGCTAGCGGCCTGACGAGATAGGCTCTCAGCAGGTAGAACGGGCTATGTTCGCCACAACTGATGCACGCGCTTCGTCAGTCCGAGATAAATGACGAATGTGCACGCTCTGCGCTTGAATGCCGCCCTCGCCCTTGAGGCGCCAAGCACATTCGTTGCAAAACAGAAAACCATTGAATATTCGGTTCAAATTTAACATCTATTACAAAAAATGACGATAAAGCCGATTGCGTCAACACTTCTGGTCTGGCAGTTACGAACATGGTTACATAAAATGTAACCTCACACACGGAGAGTCGTTGTGTAAAGCCAATCGTCAGTTGCCTTGTCGGAGGATTGGTGCGTAAATGCCAAGATTTTTTGACAGGTCGTCAGCCGCAGCCAGTCAACGCGGTGCCAGCGACGATTGTCGCTTGGGTGGCAAATGTTCCGAACGGCTCGATGCCGTCGGCAATGACTTCGTCGGATCAACCAGGGTCAGACGTTTACATCGAAGGATGAACATCATGGGCAAGTCAACGAAATTCGCAGACCTTTATTTGCGCTTCATCCAATTGGCAGAAGCACTGCGCAGTCTGCCGACACTGCCACCGCTAGAACCGCTCGAGGAACGCATTCTGATGATCGTAGCCAATGCGCACCACACGCAAGAACGCCTGTCCGTGAAGGACTTGATGGGCATGTCCGAGCTCGGATCCCCTGCCATGCTGCATGGCCGACTGAAATCAATGCGAGAAAAGGGCTGGATTTACCTCGCCGAAACCGAGGACGCTCGGCGCAAACAGCTGGACCTGACACCGGCAGCGATGCTGTATTTCGACAAGGTTGCGCGCTGCATGCTTAAAGCGGTAAAAGAACAAATCTGAACCGGATATCCAGGGCAATGCACCGCCCACCACGCATTTATTTGTCGTGAATTGAACTGGAAAGAAAAATGCATACGACAAGAGTGAATCACTCACTGAGCATTTTCATGGGCGCAGCCATCTTTTATGCGGCCTTCTATTCACTCAACGATGCAGTGATCCGGAATCTGTCGGACCTCCCGGGAATCGACCTGTTCAGATTATCGAGCGGAGTAAAGCTGTTACTGGTCCTTCTGACCGGATGGCTGGGTTCCGCAGCGATTGGGGCCTTTTGCTTCATCTGGTGTGCACTGTTTGCGTTTCCTGACAACTATCTGCTGTCAGCACAAATCGCTACTGCGGGCGGACTGGTGCCGCTGCTCGCGTGCCTGGCATTCCGCCGTCAGTTGCTGCCCGATCTGTCGGGACTGAACTGGCAACGCTTATTCCAGCTGAGCTTTGTTTTCGCTGCCATCAACAGCCTCGTGCGGGAAGTGATCGTATTCCTGCACCTGCGGGAAGGGGACTTGATCGAAAATATCGGCCAGACATTCGTCAATGACTTGCTCGGCATTTTCTTTGCAATGTATGCGTTTCGCTTCGTGCTGGTTCGGCTGAACCTGCCGGCGCGCCATGCGAGCGAGCGAGCGGACAGGCCAGCGGCACGTGACCGAAATGCGCCGTGACATGTCTGCCTGCTTGCTGCATTACATCCTCGCCCCGGGCCACATAGCCTGCACCGCAGCCAACACATTTTCGCAGCGGTAGCTCTCGATAATCAACAGGGCGCCCGGCCGGGTTTCACGCATGACTTGTGCGACTGCCACGCTGCCCGACGGCTCGACGATAATGGATGCCTCCGGAACGCCGGCCTGGCGCAGGCCTTCGGCAAGCAAATTGGCCGCCTCCCCCGGCGGCCGTCCGCGCAAATCTTCCTCCATATCGGTGCAAATGTACGTATCAAAGGCACCAGCCAATACGCGACCGGATTCGAGGATGAACTGATTCGGTCGATTCCCTGCAGCGGACACGACATAAGACTTCGGACCTGCCGCTGGCCGTGAGCGCACAAACCTTGCGACTTCTGCCAGCGCCTGCGGCCCGTCGGTATGCGCGATGAATACCTCGAAGGGCAGGCCAATGATCTGGTTCATGCGCCCGGGATTCGTCGCATAGTCAGAATGAAATTGTCTGAGTGCTGCCTGTATGCGGGCGAAGGGTAACTGAAGCGCATGGGCCGCCGCGACCGCAAATAACGCGTTAAACATCGGCGGCCTGAACTGACCGCCAAGCGTGGCCGGAATTTCCGCCAGTCGGAGCCGGCCGATCACCTTTGTTCCGGCTTGCAGCGTCAGGCCGTCGCCGTCGAGCGTGACAGCCGTGCCGCCTGCGGCCAGATGCTGTACAACTGCCGGATGATCGCCTCGTGCGCTGACAAGACATATCTGGCGTGCCACCGTGACCTCCCGCATCGCAAGACACAAGGGATCATCCGCATTCAGCACCGCCCACTTGCGCGCATGCCGGACCACCAGACTTTTAATTTGCGCAAGTTGATCGCGGCTGGAAATGCCGTCGATGCCGACATGGTTGTCGTAGACGTTGAGAACAACGCCGACATCGACGCCGTCAAGCACCATGCCCATCTTCATCAGACCACCACGAGCAAGCTCGAATACCCCCGCATCGACGGACGGATCACTCAACAGTGCCTGCGCTATGCCGCCACCAGCGAGATCTCCGGAATGCGTCCTGTCGTCGCCTATCGACGCGCCCTGGGTCGTTGCCATCGCCACAGTCTTGCCGTCGGCTTTGAGCATCGCTGCAATCATTCGGGTGGTCGTCGTTTTTCCCACGCTGCCGGTAATACCGACGACGGGCACGCGGCCGTCGGCATCCCCTGGAAACAGATGCCGAATCATCGGAGACAACACATCACGATCCGGATTCGAGCCCAGATGTGGCCGCAGCCCCGGCGTCGCATTCACTTCCAGAATGGCGCTGCGCACTTCCCGCCAGGACCGGCGAATATCCGGCGTCAGGAAATCTATTCCAGCCACATCCAGACCAACCAGCCGAGCGGCTCGTTCCGCAATCCTGCGATTGTCGGGATGTATCTCATCCGTGACGTCGACGGCGGTGCCTCCGAGCGCGATGTTCGCTGCGCCTTGCAGTTGTACCGCCTGCCCCGGCGCAGGAATGGCATGCTGATCCATGCCTGCCCTTGCAAGATTCCGGACCGCCTCGGCGTCCAGCTGCAGCTTTTCTCGAAGCCGCTCGAACGGCATACCTCGCTGCGGGTCGCGATTCGCTTGCGCAATCAGCTGTGCAATGGTCGACTTGCCGTCGCCCGTCACGTGTGCCGGCAGGCGCCGCGCCGCCGCCACCAGCCGGCCCGCGACGACGAGCAGGCGGTAATCGTCGCCCGCAATATGCCGCTCGACGATCAGCCCCTGCCGACGTTTGCTCACCGTATGCAGGACGCGCCGCAATTCTTCCTCGGTGCGGATGTTAACGGTGACATCCACTCCCTTGCCGCCTGCCCTGGGTTTGACCACCACGGGGAAACCCAATTTTGCGGCCACTTTCAAAGCTTCATCGATCGTCGTCACGGCGTGCGTGTCCGGCGTCGGAATGCCTGCCTGAGACAAAAGCGTGTTGGTCGCAAGCTTGTCGGTACTCATCATCAGCCCGGCGGCGCTGGTCAGGCTGGTGCCCGTTTCCATGATGGTCTTCGCCTGTCGGCCCTGTCCGAGCCGTACATGCTGGCCAGGCACAAGCAGGCGAGTCACCGGGATGCCATGTCGTGACGCGCAGCGGGCCAGAGCCAGCGATGACTGATTGAGCCCGTAAAGTCTGCATGAACGGCGGGCCGATTGATATTCGGTGCCAATACGGCTCCGAAACTCGGCTTCATCCGTCGGAATCGCTCCAGGGGCCAAACGCGCCACCGTCAAAGCAAATCGAATGGCCGCCCATCCCACTGCTTCGTCATGACATGGCACGAATAGGCGCACGCTGTCCTTATGCTGGGAGATGACCCGCCCCAGCATCGGCATCCAGCAAAAATCACGTGACACAACCTCAGCGATCGCGAGCACACAATGGGCCTCGGGATCAGCGACATGCAACCATGCATGCGATGACTGCAAATATTCTGATTCACTGCTTACCGGCGCTGCGTCAGATAACAATGCATTGAATCTCGCCAGCGATGCGCTTAATTCAGCGCGTGATTGGGCGGCCCAGAGGCCGCTGCCCTGATCCCTGCGACAATCCAGCAACCATCCGGATTGGCTTCCCCAGAGATTAACTCCCCGATAAAAACGATACTGATAAAGTTGCATGGAATCGCAATGAAGAAAAAGCGGTGATTTTTGAACAGGCGAATGCCCGTTATTAATCTATTTATTAGAATTAATTTACATCAAAATTACAACATCGGTCGAAATAAATCTCCTGGCGCACAGCGCGGCTCCCGGTGAAGTCGGCCGCATTTTGGGGGAACATGCAGATACGGCAGGCGGTCGCACCGCTTGATCGACAGGCCAGGCATTCGCCCGGGTCCGTCAATGCGCTCTGGCGTAAAATCCGCCGGGGTTTTCCAGACAGGCACTACCGAAAAAAGTCATTGGCTTTTCGACACTGCATTGTTTGTCGATTATGTTCGTGCATGCGAATTACGGTCGTGGATTATTGGCCTGCCAACTGAACAATTCTGCAAGTTAGTCTTTACACCATCGCTGACCGCAGCCAAGAACACCGATTGAAAACATGATTCAGTTAAAGCATCTGCACACCTTCGCCGGTGCCAATCCCTTCTCAACCGATCCGGTGATCGTAGCCAGAATGCTGTCGGAGCAGAGTGATGCTGCCTGTTCAATCGAGCGATTCAAAATGATCAGCGGGCAATTCAGACGATGGTCACCTGCGCCATTCGGCTGCGCTCAACTGGATGAACAAGGCATGGGCAATTACCTGACTTCGCTCGCCCGATGGCTGCTGAATGACGTGCGCGGATTTATACGAGTGGCGCAATGCCTGCGCGGCGACCCAGGCATGCTGCTCATTCTCGGTTATCACGAGCCTGGGGTATCAATGCGCGCCCTGCAAATCGCGGCGCAACTGTTTGAAAAAATTGACAGTGACGGAGCAACAAGCCTTGAACAGACCGTCAGTATGTTTGGCTCCCTTTGCCGGAACAATCATCCCGATTATCAGGCAACCATACTGATGCAAGCCGCATCCAGTCTGGATGTTCCTGTTTTGCCTCTCATTCAAGGCAGCAAATTCTGGCAATACGGTTGGGGTCATCGATCACGAGCGTTCTTTGAATCGCTGTCGAATGCCGATGGCAGTATTGCCTCGGTTCTCGCCGAGAACAAATTGCGTAGCAAAGCCTTTTTTTCCTCGCTCGGTGTCCCCACGCCGAAAAGTCAGCTGATTTCCACTGCCGACGACATCCCCGCCGCCATTGCGCAAATCGGCTATCCCTGTGTACTCAAGCCGCTCGAGTGGGGCGGCGGCAAAGGGGTAACGGCTAACCTGCGCACCCAGGATCAAGTGAGCAGCGCATTCAAGGCAGCCCGACATTACAGCGCCGGCCCGCTCATGCTTGAGCAATTCATGGAAGGCACTGATCACCGGCTGATGGTGGTCGATGGGCAATTTCTGGGCGCATTCCGACGAGAGCCTGCGCATGTCATCGGCGATGGTGCGCGAACTATCCGGCAATTAATCGACGCAATAAACGAAAGCCGCTCAGTCAGCTTGGTAAGCAGTCAGTATTTTCGTCGGATACCGATGGACCAGGTTCTGGTTGACCATCTTGCCGCCCAGGGATTGGCGCTGGACCACACACCAGAGGTAGGGAATCGAGTTTCTTTGCGCAGTAACGCCAACTTATCCACGGGCGGCACAGCCATCGATGTCAGTGCAAAGGTGCATGAATCCATTCAAGCCATGGTTGAGATGATGGCTGAATCGGCCGGGTTTGGCACCGCCGGATTTGATTACATAACGACAGACATTTCACAAAATCCGTGGGAATCCGGTGGAGCATTCATCGAGATGAATACGACACCGGGCATTGAAGTCGCACTCAATGCTGGCTGGCATGTCATCGATATCGGCACCCGGATACTGGGCAAAGCCGTTGGCCGTATCCCGATCGACATTCATGTCGTGAAACAGCCCCTGAAAACACTCACGCCCACCAGCCTGCCAAAACCTGAACGCCAATTTGACGCCATGGTATCGGGCTTGGAAGTTCATGTCGGCAAGGCGATATTCAAGGTGCAGGATAATGAGCCTTGGGCGGCCGTCAGAGCTGCGTTGCGGAACAAATCGGTCGCGTCTCTGCTCGTCGTATGCACGATTGACGAGATTCTCGCGCATGGCTTGCCGGCAGACCGTATCACAAGGTTCACGACTGATGGTGTAACCCTGCCGAACGCATGGATGAGCGTCGTCAACGCCTGCTTAGCCAAAGTCGCCGGGAAGAAGAGCACTGCACAAATCGGCTGGTGATGATCCCTTTTGGCGGCCACTGAAAGCGGCCGTGCCTGATCGAGCCGGAACGAGAAAATTAATTTACCGTTACCCGACAAACTTTCCTGGCTGACATACCGCGCATGGCCACACCCGCTTTGACTGTCAGCGACAAATAATCACCGTCCGCCCTATGGCGCCAATAGTATGAGCGACGCCATGAATTACCTCTCGATTCATAACAAGTAAAATGTTTTTTCCAGAAAAACGCAGCAAAGCTAGCGACATCCGAGTCGCCGGATATCGACTTGGATTGAAACAGCCGTCGGTCTGGTTACGTCCTGAACTGTTGATGCCTGAGCAAGCCGATTTTGCGAAGATCGACAATGAATTACTCGAGCGCTTCGGCATTGAACCGCAGGAAATTCGCTCCCTCATTTCCCGTCCACTGACAACGGACGAACAGTCAGCGCAGCAATTTGCCTGGCGGGCCATGGCGCTGACCTGCAATCTGCTCGAGACTATCAAAATCCCGTGCTTCGACCGAGGCGTGATTACTGACATACGCACAGCCAACGAAGACAAACGACTTTATCGCGTCTCCTGCTTGCTTCCGGCCATCGAAGAGCAATCGCTGAACTGGATCAGCCCTTGTTTCGAACGCGCTTATCGCCTGATTTATCAGCTGGCTGATCCCTCCGTGACGGAGCCGGTGATCTCGAACTTGCTGGAAGCGCTGCATGAAAAATTCATCGTCTCGGCAAAGCTGCAGATCCCGGGTGGCGACTCCACCATTCCCGTATTGAAAACAGCGTTTCAGGCAGATATTCCATTCATGTATCTGGGCCAAGCCCTTTACCAGCTTGGCTGGGGATCAAATCGCCGCCTGTCAGACCGCAGCACCAGTGAATTCGATTCGGCAGCCGGCGCCAAGATCAGCACGGACAAGTGCATGACCGCGCGGATTTTGCGTCAGGCCGGGCTGCCGGCACCGGTACATTCGGTTGCGAGAACGCGAGTTGAAGCAGTGGAGGCTGCGCGGCGCATCGGCTTTCCTGTGGTGATCAAACCCGCAGATCGGGAACGCGGCGAAGGCGTCACGGTAAATATTCAGGATGACGAAAGTGCGGCAACTGCATTCGACCGTGCCTCAAAGCTGTCCAGGCAGATTCTGGTGGAAAGGCAAGTCCCCGGCATCTGCCATCGCATCCTGGTGACTGGTGACAGCTCACCCTACACCGTGGCGCGGCTGCCGCTCGCTGTGGTGGGCGACGGCATACACACAGTCCGCGAGCTGATCGAGCAAGCCAATCAACGCGAGGAACGTAAGGCCAAACATCTGCGTTTAAAGCCTTTTCCTGCAGACGAACTCACCGCACGGACATTGAAGGAACGGGGATTCGATTTTGAATCTATCCCCGACAAGGGAATAAGTGCATTGCTGCGTCCAATCGAATCCACCGAATGGGGAGGATTACCCAAGGTTTTTTCAAAAGATATTCATCCTGAAAACGTCAGGATCGCGATTCAGGCAGCCAAGCTGATGAATCTGCATGTCGCAGGCGTGGATATGATCAGCGAAGATATCTGCAAAGCCTGGTACGAAAACGGCGCCGTGATCAACGAAGTCAATTTCGCGCCGTATCTCGGCCTGCGCTATGACTATCAACGCGCCGGGGTAAAAAGCCTCGTGCACAGACTCTTCCCGCTGGGCGGACGCATCCCGGTTGAAATCTTTGTCGGTGACGCATCGGCCTGGACGGCTGCCCAAACGCGGCTGCACGCGCTTGCCACATCAGGAAAGCGCACGTTCTGCACCTCACACACGCAGACAGTGGACATCAAGGGCGAAGTCCGTCTGCAACTGGTTCGTGACGGGCTCTTTGCACGCTGCCGGGCGCTCTTGATGAACCAGTCCGCCGACGCGCTGTTACTGGTCGTGCAGACTGACGAACTTCTGTTCAGTGGATTGCCAGTCGACTCGATCAGCGCAGTCACCCTGGTGAACAACAAACTGGTGTCCGTGAATGACGCAGCCCGGTCCGCCACCTCGCAAACCGCAGATATGTTGCTCGATTCTTTCCGGCCTTATCTGCGCAGCACGACGAGGTAATCAAGGTGTCAGACTGGCTAATACGGTGCCGTCCATTGCCGTCTGGCTCTCGCTGTCGGTCAGATCGCGATGGTGTTCGTATCCGCCTTCGCCAGTCGATGGAATCATGAAGGCCGGATAAAACCCGAGCACGTGGCACAGCTCGATATCGATGCCACCGACGTTGGTGAAGTCGCCCCGGGTTTGTGCCGACTTCTCCAGATAGCGCCGGGTCCGATCCGGATGTGTACTGATTTCTGTCAGTCTGGAGACAAATCCGCGGTACGCTGCCGAGTCCTTCTGCTGCAATCCGCTGAACCAGGGAACCAGGGAGGCAATCGCCGCATTCGCCTCATCCAGAGCGGGAATTGGCGGCATGTGAATATCGAGGGATGCAATCAGTTGGTTCTGCGCGCTTTTTAGCTCCAGCGGATCGAGGCGTTTGATCTCCTGGGCGTCCATGGTCAAAGCACGTATGAATTTTCCCGGGTGCTGCAGAAACTCCAAATGGCAATCGGACCGTTGCAACTTGCCACCGATAACCGCCTCCGCCATCTGCCGAATGCTAATGGTACCCATACAGTGATCAAAATGCGTGCTGAGGCGCTCATTCTCGCGATAACTCACCGCGCATAACGAACTTTCGGGCATCAATTCAGGGGCTGCCGCATGGGCACCGCAAATCACCGGCACTCCTGCATAACTGGCCTCGACCAGCACCCGGCCGAATGTCTCAAGATTGGAAGTGCTCGGAAAGAGCATGACATCGAAGCGCCGCAAGAGCGACCAGATGTCCTCATTTTTTCGTGACGGAAGATATTCGAAATAATCGCCTTCACCAAGCGCGGCCCAGACTTGTGATTGAATCAATTCAGGTTGACAGGCCGGCGAGTGGACGTCGCCACATGCCAGCAGCTTATAGCCCCCTGGCTGCACGCCATTGAGTTCGATGAGAAGGCGTACCAGGTCAGGAAAATTCTTGTCCTCTGAAAGCCGCCCGATATACCCAAGGATCATTGGCTGACCGGGAGCGTGTGCAGGACGCGGCGGCAACTTCTCGGGAAATTGCACTGTCAGCGGATAGCAGCGAAAACACGTGTGATCCCTTAAATGCGGAAAAATCTTTTCGTAGATCGCACGCGTATAGTGGCTGGCGGTCATCAGTACATCCTCAGATCGCAGATACGGCGCACACAGATACTCCTGCAGCAGGTAGCTGCTCCAGATGGCTGTGCGAACGTCGCGAAATATCCGGAAGTTCAGCTGATAACGCTCGCGCAAATAAAAATAATAATGCGCATGCGGACCAACATTACTGATCACACAGTCGGCATGCTCGAGTACTTCGCGAGCGTAGTACTCGTCCTCCAACAGCCGGTTGAAATCGTGAAATACCACCTCCAGCTGTTCGCAGGTATGGGCTTGCATCATTGCCGCAATATTTTCATGCGCCAGGTTGACACCATCCTTTTGTGGCAAGTGAGGATCGGTCACATACTCATGCAGCGTAATTCTCATTTTATTTTCGCGCTTCCCTGACGCTTGCCCCGGGCAAAGGATGCCGGCGTACCTGTCAAAGCAAAGATTTTCCCGTGATTTCCGTAGCTGGCTTAGCGCCCAGGAGGGCAAGAATCGTCGCGGGCACGTCCTCCAGTTTGCCGGCACGAGCGACTGTACCGGACAAAACTCCCGGCCCCCGGGCTGCAATTAATCCTTCAATCTCCGATCCGTGGGCCACATGCCCACCGGTGCGGAAATACGGCAGGGGACCGACCCGACCCAGCTCAGCGCTGTCAACGCAGTCCACCAGTCCGTGCGGATCCCAACTCACCACGAGATCCGGCGGAATGTCCGGGCGTTCAAACGGCGTGGCACGAATGCGGTGCACTTCGGTGACCGCGGCCTTGCCGGTTCGCGGATTGATCAGGGAGCAGAGCATTTCAGTGATCGAATCCAATGTGCCCGGATACTCGTGGACATCCACGCTGCCTGCGGCCTCTCGCCCTTTGACGTTGATGCGCACATAACCGTCGGACACACTGGGCAAAGCAAATGCTTTCATCGAAGGCCACAAGCGGCGATACCAAGCCGCAGGATGCCAGCTCAGTGGATGGCCGCCCGCTTGCAGCGCATCGGGAGACTCCAGCATTTTTTTTCCGTCCTCCGTTACCCGATCCCAGATTTCATGCTTCCACAGTTTCGTGTAATCCGTGCGCAACGGCGGCACCCGGGTCCCCGCCTGCGCGGCCGAAATCAGCGACTGGCCAGGCTGGTTCCAGCGATAAAGCAATTCAGGCAATATCGCCATGCTCGGCACGTCCATGCTGTTGCTGGTGGTGTGGTCAATCGTGTAAATGACCACGGTCGCTTGATCCGGCATGGCAGCGATCAGGCGTCCTATCGCATGGTCGATGGCCTGGAAAACTTCCAGCAGTGCGTGAGACTGCGGCCGGCCCGGACTGACCGGATGTGACTCGCCCAAATGCCAAAGCAAGTGATTGGCAGTATGCGTCTCACAGAAATTGAGAAGAAACAGATCCCAAGGCTCCCTGGCATGAAGATCCAGAGCGATATCGGTACGGCGTGCAATCGAGGTCAACAGCTTTTCTTTGTAATCCTGAAGCGCTGCCGGATCGTAGAGGTTGGGAATGACATAAGAATTCTCAACTTCTCGCGTCTTGTGATCCAAGACCCTGACGGACTGGGTCAGCTTGGGATCCAAACCATGACGTGCCTGAATTTCGCCAATGAGGGAAGCCGGCGAAGACAGGGGGGCCGATGCATTTAGCTCGCTACCCCAACCGGTAATCTGAAAGCCGCTTACCTCGGAAGAAATGGCGGCGGGAAGATCGAATACACAGACGCGGCACTTGTCGCCAAGCGCGTAAAAAGGCGTATACCGCTGTTCACGCTGAGGCGAATCATTGAAGTAATCATAGGTAACCGGGTTGAAGGTCGACCCAGGTGAACTGGTGTCGCGACCGCTCAGCAGGATGTCCCAGCAACGCTCGTTGCGAAAACGCTTGGTGTGGAAATGACGTCCGAAGGCGCCCTGTTGAATCACGGAGCGTAGCGCCGGCAAGCTGCCGCTTTGCAGCCATTGGTCCAGCAATTCGATATTGGGGCCGTCAATTGCAATGGCGAATACCTTAGGTTTCATATCGCGGCTCTATTGATGAATGGCGACAAGCGCGGCACTGCCTTGCTGAATCTGCAGCTTGCGTGCTCTGCGCTGTTGGTGGGTGTTCAACAGCGCCTTGGCCGCTTTGGCTGTACGGCTTTCGAGAGCCGGGTCGCTGGCACGGGCATTCCAGCTGATATCAAGCAATTGGAAATCTGCCACTGGCAGTCCGTGCCTGAGAATATCGTCAAAGGTCATGACCATCAGTCCGGACGCCGTCTGCCGGTCGAGCAGCAAGACTTTGGCCGCGTCAAAGCTCGACTGCGGATACCAGGCCACCTGACTTCCGTCGCGCCACACCGCAGACGGTGTGGAAAATGCGTTGCAACCCAGGCGATCAGCCAAAGCCTTGAGTTGCGCGTCAGCGGGCAGTGCGTCGGCCGCGACAGGCAATAAGTACAGCGGGATCTTGCCGCCGTCACTGATCATCTGCTGCAAAATCCGGCCATACAGCTCCGGCATGTCTCGATAGCCCAGCTGTGGCTGCGCATTGACTTCGCAAATAATCGCACCGGTTTGATGCCAGGGTAAAGCGATGTCCTTGATGATGAGATCGATACCGGCGAAATCGAGTCCCAGAATGCCAGCGGCACGTATCGCCAGCGCGCAGTTATCCGGATGAATATGTTCCAAAGGGACCCGATGGTGGCGCCCTCCGACGGAAATATTACTTTTCCGTCGCAACAGCAGCGCCCGACCAGCCGCAGGAATGTCTGTCAGGCGTACTCCCTGTTCTTCCAGCAGTCCCATTACTTCATCGTCTAACTCAAGACGCAATTTACCGTCACGTCTCAGGGCCTGCTGCTGGTCACTGGTGTTCTGAAATGCTTCGATCAATTCTGCGACGGTATGCTGGCCGTCACCAGTAACGGAGGCGGCCTGACGGTGCATCACCTTGATCACCTGGTTGTGCATCACAGTGAGGCGATAGTCATCGCCGTCGTGATGACGTTCCACCAGAATCTTTTCGGAAAATTCGCGCGCCGCCTTGTAGGCCTGTCTCAGGCTACGCTCATCGCGTAATCCGGCGAAGACACCGCGCCCCTGATCCTCGTCCAGAGGCTTCACGACGACCGGATAACCGAGCGCAGCAGCCACCGCTACAGCCCGTTCTTCGGTAGGCGCCAATTGATGCTCCGGCACCGGCAGACAAAACTTCCGCAGCAGGCTGGCCGATGCCTGTTTATTCTTTGCCAGCCTACAGCCAATATTGCTGGTTTGATCCGTGATGGTGCTATTGAACCAGCGGCAGTTCCTGCCGATGCCAATCGCATAAATGCCGCTGCCAAGATCGGCAAATGGCATGCTCAGCTGATGGGCCGCCCGCAAAAAATGGATCATATTCGTGCTGTTCAGTGAATGTTTCCTGAACATCCGCTTCAATCCCTCAAGTTCGCTGCTGCTGGCATCCCGATGACTGTCGGCGTCACGCGGAGCTTTCATCAATGCATTCACAGTCCGAACCAGCCACTGCAACACCCTGATGGTGAGCTGCGGATCGGGGGTCGGCAGCGACAGATTCCATTCCACCATGCCTGTTTCCGGGTTTTGCCGTGAATTGCGCAAAACGCAATCGTCAAACACAGGAATATTGGCGCTCCTCAGCAACGCGGCGTAGAAGTGATACACACGCATCAACAATGCGGAAGAACCCGTCTGCGCGGCGAGTGCAAAATCGAGAGACTCTCCGGTCAGTTCCTCCATGTAGGAGTCAATCGCTGTAAAGCTGATGTGATTACCCGGGCTTAGCGACAGCTCCACTTGTATGACCTGCTGACTCAAACCGAATGCCGTGCCCGTGAAGCTCCGCAATGCCCTGCGCCAGACAATCACCTCTCCGCCAGCAAGCAAATCGGCGACCGAGTGATGATCTGGCGGCGTCAGTTCATTACTCACTTTGAATTCCATGATTCCGCAGCATCCTTATTAAATCATCTGTCGAGAGGGCATTTTGTCCGACTTTTTGCTCAGCACAACGACGAAATATTTCACAGGCACCTCGGTGCATATCCGGCGGCAAACCTGCTGCGGCAAAGGTATCAGCAACCTCCAGCATCTCGCCTATAAAACGCCAGCTCTTTGCCGCCCGGGTGGGAATTTGCGGCAATTCATTGACAAGTGCACGCGTGCCAGCACTCAAGGTCAAAAGATTCTCAAACTGTGAACGCACGCCAAAATGCTCTGCTGAAGCCAGAGTGGTCAGCAACATCGCCAGCTGCCCTTTATGGATTGCGGAGTGACACATTTTGAGCGCAGAGGCTTTCGACCGGGACGACCCGAGCAATTCGACGACAAGCGCGTCCGCTTTGAAAAACTGCGCGACAGATTGAGCGGCATCGCCAGAAAAGCAAAGGATCGTATTTATGCGACCGTTGGGCGGGGGCCCCATCACAGCGGCGTCGACGAAGGTTGCACCGGCCTGCGACACAATCTCTGCGATCTGGACTGCGGTATTCGGCGAAATGGCATTCGCGTCGACATAGATTCCACCAAACTCACAGGCGGCAACCGCTTCCGCCATTTCAAGAGCGGCGTGCGGTGGACAAATGCTTACAATGATTTCGCACTTTGAGCAAAGTGCCTGGAGCGTGCCGACGTCTTCGATGCTGGCAGCAGTGGCGCGCGACACAGTTCGATCGCTGCGCGCTTCCGAAGCCCACAGTGTGATGGCACCATTGCGCTGAACCACCTTGGCCAGCGCCGTGCCCATCTCTCCCGGATGTAAAAAGCCGATTCGAACCGGATCTCTGTTCATGTGTATTTTTCTCTGTCTTTCAACCACGTGGGTACGCCGGCTACATTAACGACGGCGGTATTACGCTGAGATCAGGGCTTACGCCGTTCACACGGCACGCAGGCGCTTCAAGACCAGACAAAACTTTATCCGCTTGTTCGCCGTGGATCAGCACGATAGCTGATAGCTTTGCCAGACAGCTTGTTGGTGTGCCACGCGCTTTCAACGTCGAGCTCAAGACATTCCATGACTCGCTACCAGCCTTCAGGCCGGCCACAACCCGCCTCCGGAAACTTGTCTCAAACCGATGAACTAGGGAATGAGTGACCACTGGCTGAAAGCGTCATTCCGTCGCTTTTAGCAGCAATGGCAACAAGTTTAGAGCAAAGTTTTCTTTTCAACAAAGCAGGCTGAGTGCCATAAAAGAAATTCGACGAGAGCTTCCGGCTCTTGCACTCAAGAAGCCTCCGAAGAAAATGGCCTTAGCATGATCGCAAAGTCGACCAAGGCACAGCATCAAATGTGAACGGGTTGTCGGATCGTGGTTTGATATTTATGCGGGATTTCAATAGACGGCCACGAAAAATTTTCAGCCTCGCGCTTGAATATTTTTGGAGCTTTGTCGTGATTTCGATTCACCCCGGAATGCCGCAATCCATCAGCTCGCCTGCGAGGCCAGCAGCCGCAGGCTCAGGGAAAAATCATTTTCTGCAGATGCAGACGATTGATAGTGGTCTGAGGAACGCCTGATCTCCCGGACAAAATCCACCCGAAATCCGGCTTCGGCCAGCGGTGCAAGAAGATCTTCACTGTGTGCGATTGCAGCAATGTCCTTGTTGCAGGAAAAATTGTCTGCCAACTCTCTGACTGCAACCTCATCTAATCCCGGCAGCGCCCCATATTTCAAAAAGCAGGCGGCTACGTGCTCCTGAAAACTGCGGGCTGCCTGCGCAGAAAACCGAATGCGTTGCCCTGTCTTCAGCATCGGGTAGATGCCTTGAGCGAAAATCAATTTTCCACTCTCACCAAGGCTTTGTTTGAAAGCGAGAAAAATATCTTTGACGGTCAAGATGGGGAAAAAACTAAACACGCTGTGCGTAGTGATCAAATCTTGCGCATGCACCAGCCGATCGATGTCGCGTATGTCCGCTTGATGCACGTTGATCGTCGCACCAACCTGCCCGGCATACCATTCATTCAATGCAAGTACCGTCGGACACAAATCAACGACGGTAACTTCCGGTTCGCCTCCCTCTGCCCGGAATGCAGATAGCAGCATATGCAACATCGCGTGATCCGCCGTACCAGCGATCAACACCCTTGCATGCTTAGTCCTTTTCGCAATTTCGCTGAATTTCTGTAAAAAAAAATCTTTGTCTGTTCGCGCGCCCGAAATTGCTCCCATCAAACGGAGTGTGCTCCATGATCGATGGTAGGGCTGGCAAGACCATTCACCTTGTCCGCCATTTCTGCAAATCTGCTCAGCCCATTGCCGGGTGAGCATTGCCGCTTCATCCAAATGCTCAGGAAGCTCAGTCAGCGAATGCTCAGCACACATTGCATCGCTCCTCAGAAGTGCCCTCTCGATTCTCGGCGATTAGTAAAGCCATGCGTTCCACCAATTCCTCGATTACTTGGCCTCCGGACTCCGGCGAGTTGACAGGTTCCAGAGTCCAGATGCGGGACGACCATGTTTCGAAAGGGAGCGCACGGGGACTGACACCAAGCTTGCCAGCTTCAGTTTCCGAGTTCAGCAGCACGATTGCATCGAAACGATCAAACGGCATCCCTTTGCCTGACGAAGGCCAGGACGGCACTCGCCAAACCACGGCATCCACAGCATGATCTTCCAGCAGCGCCCAGCATCCCGTCTGCGGGTTAGCGTCTGCCAAAGGCATGTCGTCTAGACCGACGCTGACCTTGCCCGATCCTGCCCATCCCAACCGAATATTCTGGGAAAGCATTTTCGCAACCAGTCTTTCGCGGATGCTGTCGTATCCAGGCGCCATGCCCACCATGCCAATGACGGGAATCCGCCCTTTGCGGGACACCAGCCGTGTCAGGATCGCGCGATGAAGATGCCGCGAGATTTGTGGCTGCGAATTCACTTCGCAAATCACGGCCCCGACTTCTCGCCATGACCGCGATATGTCGGATATCAATAAATCAATACCCGCCAGATCGAGCCTCAGTACATGGGCCGCGCGAATCGCAAGTGCAAGATTGTCGGGATGAGTTTTGTGTAAAACACCTTCACGCGTTCCGCCCAAATTGACATTCGCGGCGCCGCGGAGGCGAATCTGGCTTCCTTGCGCCGGAACGCTATCGAGCGCATGGCCCTGGCTGGCGATCCACTCTCGCACTTCCGCATCGATCGTGATGGCCTTGCGCGCCTGCTCAGCAACCGGATCGGATGCCGGTATTTTTCTGTCGAGATTGGATTTTTGAATGAGCTCTGCAAGCGTGGACTCGCCATCGCCGACGACATAAGCAGGTCGCCGGTGAATCGCCCACAGCACCTCGCCTTTGTAGACTTGAAGTCGATAGTCATTCCCCTCTACATACTGCTCGACGAGAATATTCTTGCTGAGTCTTGACGCCTCCGCATAGGCCATTTGTACGGCCACTGGAGTTCGTAGTCCGGCAAAAACTCCCTGTCCGCCATCCAGATCGGCGGGCTTGATAACGACCGGATAACTGAATTCATCGGCAGCCGACAGTGCCTGTGCTTCGCTCGCTACCCGTCTATGTCGGGGAACGGGCAAACCCGTGTCTCGCAAAACCTTGGCGCACGCCAGCTTATCTCGCGCCAGAGTCGCACTGATTCTCGATGTCTCATCAGTAAACGAACTATCCAGCCAGCGAGCCTTGCTGCCCCAGCCAAACTGGAAAACATTATTCGCCACATGCCGCCAAGGAATGCCTTCATCAAAAGCTGCTTGCAGGAATCTCAAGGTATTGACGCCCGAGGGTGCCTGCCGCTTGCTGACTTTGAGCAGCTGCTGCAGATCCTGGCGAAGGCTGTCGATGTCGGTTTCATTCGCTCTCTCGAGGAAGCGCAAAATTCGTACCGACCAATTGAATGCCCATTGCGGCGCAAGAAACTCTGCACTGACCGCCGGCAAACCCAGCATCCAGTGAATGCCATCTTGCCGGCGAATAGGCAACGCATTCGCCCCGGACATCACAGGCATGCCGGCAGCAGACAAGATATCCAGTGATGTGCTGGCTATGCGACTCAGCAGGGGATGCTGGTCCACGGCGGGTGGATGAACATGAGCTTCGCGGTTCGGCAAGAGCGCTTCGACGATACGGTCGTACTGTTCGAGCGCGATTCGTTGAATCGAGAATTTCGTAAACCTGATGTCAAAAATGAATACTGGCTGACGCAGGCCATTCCAATAGCCTGATTCAAAACGGCTGTTGCTTAACTCAATTTCAACCATTGCAACCCAAGCCGCCTTATTTAACCAAGATTAGGGATTCTGCATTATCTGCTCTGTTTTTTGTATCCAACATAGAAATTGCCGGGATCAGCAGACTGGCGCAACTCGTCACTGCGGATGATATTGCCATCTGCGGTCTGCCGATCTGTACGGCATCGTTCCCCGCAAGAGCCTCCCAGAGTGCTCATTAGGTCGCGAGCGCCGAACATCATGAGACTTACCGTCAGCACCGAATCTCTATCCCCGCCTTTGCAGGGCGATGCAGGCAGTCAGCGACCTGCGCTTGGAAAGCCGGGCTATGTCGGTTTCAGGCCTATGTGCTGCGGCAGTGCCTCTGCTTGGCAACCAACGTAGAGCCGTGGAGATCTCCTCTGTGGAGCAGGCACTTCGACGATGCGCACGGTGGCCTAGGCAAGATCGGGCTCGAACCGACCATGCTGATCGCATTTGCGCTCGAAGGCGTTGCGATGGCGGCCTGGTATCTCACACGCGAAAATGCGCTGCTGTTCGTGGTCCTGTCGGGCATCGCGTGCTTTGGCTGGGGCGAAATTTTTTCGCTGTTCCCGTCCACGCTGACCGACACTTTCGGTCCCAAATATGCGTCTACCGACGACGGGGCGCCGGCGCCGCCAACTTCATCTCTGCCGCGATAGCCATCGCGGTCCTGCGGCCGATGCACCGCCGCTATCTGGAGCGCCATCGAGGCCTATGCGCTGATGTGGCTCTGCCGCTAGCGGACTGGCCGCTATTGCCGGCCTAGGGAGTGATTTGACCTGATCGTCTGATCCGCTTTATCGGCGCCGGTTCTGATCGACACGAACCAGGCGCGCGGACAATCCAGCCCGGGATTGCCCGCATCGCGATCCACTACAACATCGCAGGGAAGGCTGGCCATCAAACCCGCAGCACCTCACGCCGCATCGACCACAGCACGGCCAGAACCTCGTTGCGAGTACCTTCGTCGATGCCATTCTTTTCCAGCGCATCCATGGCATCGTCAATGACAGTCATGAACTCCTGCTCATTGATGTTCATGCCTTTGTGCGTAGCGATCATGTCCTTGCCGGTGTACTCCTCGGGTCCGCCGGCGCCGGCGCAGAAAAATTCGACTACGCGGCGCTCAACACGTGCGAGGTTCTCGCTGTTCATGTAGCGCCTATTGACCAGCGGGTTGGCCAGATGATTCTTCATCAGGTCCGCAGTAATGCGTGCGATGCCCTCGCGGCGGCCGAGGCGTTCGTACAGCGTCGTGGTGGCTTGGCTCATATCGACTTCCTCCATGAAAACTGCAGACCCTCGACAGGATCTGCCGGATGACAGGTCGGGTGGCCTGTCGTGCTGATGCGCCCGGTGCCCGCTGGCGGCTCAGCGCGGCAGCACCTTCGCGCTGGCCGTCGAGCCGGCCGCCCCTCGCCGAACGAGGGATGGCAGGTGTGCGGCCCACGAAGCCACTTCGATCGCACAGGGATCGGGCAACCACGACGCATATTCCGCATCGGCGGCAGAATGCCGTCCCAGGAGCTCGCGAGCGATTCCGCCGACCGTCCCGGACGGGTCGTGCTCCAACATGGTCAGCCTCTCGGAGAGCGCTTGCTCAAGTTCGCGCAAAGCTTGCGATGTCAGCGGCTGGGGTAGCGTCAGCACGGCGAGGACAGTGCGCGACGCGGGTTGGCTAAATTTCAGACAAGTCATGATGGCGGCTCCTCATGGTTCATGCCGGTGGATAGTCACTCGGCATAGCCGCAGGGTGCCGGGCCGGCGTTCCTGAATCGTTCCCGACACTTGCCGGGCTTGTGGAAGCGGCATCGCTGCCTTACTCTCGTGCGCATGGACATCGATCCACCCAACGTTCCGCCCGGGGTTTTCACGCGCCTTGAGGTGTTCTTGCTCGGCCGCTTCGCCGTCGCCATCGATGGGCTCGACGTTGCCGGCGACCGCTGGGCCAGCCTGCGCGCCGCGCAGCTGGTGCAATTGCTGTGCCTGCAACCGCACCGGCGTTTGACGCGCGACGAAGTCATGGATGCGCTATGGCCGCAACTCGAACCCGATGCTGGTGCAGCCAACCTGAGAAAGGCCGCCCACCATGCACGCCTGGCACTCGGGCGCCATGACGCCATCGTGCTGCAAGCCGGCGAAGTGCTGCTATGGCCGGAGCGCCCCATGACAGTGGATGCGCTGCTCTTCGAACAGCGTGCCGATGCCGCCCTGAAGCAGCGTGACCCCGCCGAATGTGCCGATGTGGCTGCCACCTACACGGGAGACCTGCTGCCCGGCGCGCGCTTTGAACCCTGGGCCGAAGCCGCGCGTGAACGCCTGCGCGAACGGCAGCTGCAACTCCTGCGTGCCTGCGGGCAGTGGGAGCGGCTGGCCCAGATCGACCCGGAAGATGAGGCCGCCCACCGCGCGCTCATGCAGCGCGAACTGAGCGCGGGCAACCGATCCGCCGCCTTGCGCTGGTACGCCAAACTACGCGAGGCGCTGCAGCAGGGCATGGGGGTGTCACCGGACGCCCAGACCCAGGCTTTGTACGAACGCTGTATCGCCGGCCTGCAGGCTACCGGGCCTGCTTTTGTCGGTCGCGCACAGACGATTGCCCAGGCCATCGCCTGGCTGGGCATGGCGCCTGCGCAGCGGCCAGGTGGAATCGTGTTGCGCGGGCCGCCCGGCATGGGCAAGAGCGCCCTCGGCCGCGAAATCGCGGCACAGGCCGAGGCTCGCGGCTGGGCCGTATGTCGGGTCGAGGCCTCGCAGACTGGCCGCACCTATGCCGTGATGCGCACGATCGCCGAACGACTGATGATTGACGACCGCAGCGTCCTCGACCGTATCGGCGCGCAGGCGCGCGCCGTGCTTGCGCTGCTCAACCCGCAGGCGGCACCCGCTGACAAGCTGCCGGGCCCCTTGGGAAGGCATCAGGTCGTGGGCGCGATCCACCGCTTGCTGCTGGCGGCTGCGCCGGGTAAAGAAGTCCTGCTGCTGATCGACGATGTGCACCTCGCCGATGACGCCGATATCGACGTGATCACGCAGCTGGCAACCACCTGCCCTGGGTTATGCGTGCTACTCGCTACGCGCCTGCCCGCGGCCGGCACCCCACTGGCGCGGGTCCTGAGCCGACTGCAAGGTTCGGGCGTAATGCAGATCCTCGATGTGACGCCGCTACCGGACGACGAGTGTCACCGGCTGGTTGCCCGGGTGGCGCCCGCCGGCCTGCCGGACGAGGTGGTCGCGCAAGTTGTCCGCGCCGCCGCCGGCAGCCCTTTCGCTGCGATTCAACTGGCTCGCTGTGCCGAGACGCTTGCCGACGGACGCTTGCGCGGCGGCGTGGCTGACGCCATCATCGAACGCCTGTGCGACGTGCCAGACAGCACGCTGAGCCTGCTCAATTGGCTGGCATTGAGCAGCGACGAGTTTGATGTCGCCACGGTCGAGGCGCTGGCGGCGGAGGCGCAAGTGCCAAGTCTGGAGTCGCTGGATGCCGCGCTCGCTGCGGGCGTGCTGTTGCCCGTGGCCAATCGCTACCGCTTCCAGCATCACCTCGTGCAACAAGCGCTGGTCGAACAGCTGCCGCCTCACCGGCGACTGAAGATGCATTGCCAAATCGCGACGCGTCTGGCCGAACTTGAAGGTCCGCCCGCCGACATCGCGCGCCACTGGCTGGCTGCTGGCCACAAGCGCGACGCCATGCCCTGGCTACTGGCCGCCGCGCGCGAAGCCTTGCGCCTCGCGGCTTTCAGCGATGCGCTGCGCCATCTGGAGCCGCTGCTGGCATTCCGCCCCGATCATGCTGAAGGCCTGCGACTGCGCGCCGAGTCGCTGGATGCAATGGGCGAGCCTGCCGCGCTGGCCGCCTACCACGCGGCCGCGGATGTCGCTGGCGAGCCGGAGAGCCACAATCTGCGGGCCAAGGCCGCACTGGCTCAAGTGAAGCTCGGCGATCCGAAAGGTGCCCTGATCGTGCTGGCTGGCCTTACGCCCACCAGCGTCGAAGGACGGCTGTGCGAAGCACTGGCCTACAGCGGCGCGGCGGCACTCGGTAGCGGTGACCCGGCCATTGGCACGGCCAAGGCGGCGGTGGCACGACAACTGGCACTGCAATCGGGCGACACCACCTCGCTGGTCATCGCCTCTTGGGCGCAGGCAGCGGCAGCGCATGCACGCGGCGAACTGCACCGCAGCGTCTGGGCTGACCTGCATGAAACCAGCCAGGTGCCACACCTGGCGCTGCGCGTCTTCGACGGCCACTTGTGCATCACCCAGCGCTTCCTGTATGGCGCGCGCCCCTATGCAGAAGTCATCCAGTTCGCCCAGACCCTGTCTACCGAGGCCGAACGACTGGGCGCTGCCCGCGGCCACGCTTTCGGGGTGACACTGCGCGGCGAAGCCGAATGGCTGTCCGGTAATCTGGTCGAAGCGCGCGAGCACCTGCGCGAGGGAGCCCGGTTGCACCGGGCCATTGGCGGACCGGTAGGCGAAGCGCTGTCGCTGCAGCGGCTCGCCGAAGTGGCGTTACACGAGGGACAAAGGGACGAGGCACGCGCGCTGATTGACGAGGCCCTCGACGTGGCACGTCAGACCGATATCGGCTTTCATCTGCTCGACCGCATCTACGGCACCCGCATCAACCTGCATGCCGACGACCCGGAAGCCGCACTACATGTGATGGAAGATGCCAGCGCGTCTGTGCGCGGGCCGCTGGAAACCTGCCCCGGTTGCCGCATCACGTTCGCTATACCTGCAGCCATTGCGGCTGCACGTGCCGGCAAAGTCGCGCTGGCAGAAAAACACGCGGAACAGTGCGCTTATCTGGCCGACGTGGTGATGCGCCTGCCCGCATGGTATGCCGCACACGATGAGGTACGCGGACACATCGCTGCCACGCGCGGCGACACCGAAGCGGCTCATGCGCGTTTTGCCGCCGCAGCCGCACGCTTCCGCGATGCCGGGCATCCGGTCGATGCCGAACGCTGCGATGGCTGGGCCAGACAGTCAAATTAGCGGACATTTATCGACGCGCACGCCCCTCTTGGGTCCACCGCAAATCCGACACGGCGCTGTGCTGGCCAGACTGAATCGCCCAGAGTGTTGAGGAGGCTCCTTCTTTTCAGAGATTGGATCCATGATCAAGATAACAAGATAAGCAAGTATTCCCCCGAAGTTCGCGAGCGCGCAATGCGACTGTTCCAGGAGCACCGGGCCACCCACCACTGTGGGCGACCGTGAAATCGATCGCGATTCGCCGGCTCCTGCGTACTGATAACAGGAGAGCGTGCGGATTGCGGGCGCAAAACGACCTGAAAAAAAGATTAGGTAGTTCGACCAAAGTGGTGTATTGTGCGCCTGCACTTCTTCAAGTTGATCATCGTAGGTCTCTTTCCTGTTTGGCTCTGCTCCAGAGCGATTCCCGTCTGACTCCCCCGTTTTTCCTTGCCTGATGTGCTTGCGGCGAACGCTCGACTTTGTCATGCGTCGCCATCCAACACCCTTTTAAACTAAGGAAAAATGCTATGAGCAACCAAACCGGTACCGTCAAATGGTTCAACGACTCCAAGGGCTTCGGCTTTATCACGCCTGACGCTGGCGGCGCTGACCTGTTCGTCCACTTTCAGGACATCGTGAGCAACGGCTTCAAGAGCCTCGCCGAAAACCAGCGCGTAAGTTTCGTCAAGGGCAACGGCCCCAAAGGCGAAAAAGCGACTTCGGTTCAGGCAATCTAAGGATTCAGCATCGCACGGTCTCCGTGCGGCTAGCAGCGTGAACCATGCCACCTGGCAGATAGCCAGGAGTGTGGGAAGCGTGAGGGACACCATGCAGATAGCATGGGTTCTGAGTGTGACTGAGTAACCCGCCCAAGTGGCGGGTTTTTTATTGTCAGCCCTTGTCCCTTGCCGGCAGTTGCTGGGCCCGAACCAGCGGTCAAGCCATATCCCCAGTGCCCAATTCAACGCTCATCAGCGACCAGTAGCCCAGCATCATCCGCACCTGTCGCCCCTTCACATTGGTCTCGATAAGTATCGTGCGGCGCCGCTTGTTGACGCGCACGGAAAAGCCGCGCAGCAGACGCTCCCGCAGGACGCACCCATCGTTGGCAGTCATTCGTTCGAGCAGGGATTCGAGGACAAAACCCTTACGTCTGCCGTACAGAAACGAACAAGGCCATCATAGGATGGCCTATTGTTTTGTCGGGGATGCATTAAAAATGCTGTGCTCCTGCGCGAAATATCAATCAGGTGCTAGCAGATCAAGTTCGCCCTAACAGATGGGATCTGTCAGCTCCGTGCTCATCCACCAAAATAGGCACGATAATTAAATCAATTATCGGCACCCACGAAAGCGCTGTGCACGACAAAATTTCAAAGCTGCCACTAGCTTTCGAAGTTTATAAAAATTTTGCTGGCAGGAGGAGCATTGGTTATTCCACGGGACGTGTTTACCAATTTGCGTTACGGTTTCTGCACCGGGACTGAAAATAGCCGATCGCTTACTTTGCTGCTGTCATAATGACTTAAAGCGTTTCAACATGAAATCATAATAATGACGAAGGGAATCCTATTTAGGGGTCGCGCCCGACAAGGTCTGATCTTGAGAGTCGTCTCCCGATCGGACATTGCACATTTGACCGCGGAGAAACTTGCTCCCGCGACGCTTGCAAATGTTGCCTTAATTCCGTATTGCCTAGATTTCGATACTGGAACGATCATATTTTCTGCAGCGATAGACCCCAAGCAAGCCATTAAGGCGGAGTTCCATTACGCTTATTTGCGTGCGCACACGCAATATTTCGTTGAACTATCGGGACAGTTGATTCGTCTTCCGCATGGCACCGCGATTCCCGAGTCTACGCTGCTTTTTTCCCCGGGACGGTGTGGATCGACACTGCTTTCCAAGGTCATCCGAGCGATGGGGCGGGTGTCTATATCTGAGCCAGATTTTTACTCGCAGGCTGCGATTCATGCCGATCGTGCCGGGGGGCTGAGATTGGAAGACCAGCGATTGCTCGAGATTGCACGGAAGGTTCTGGTATCGCCTTGGATAAGGTCTCCGCATCCCATAGTCATCAAATTACGTTCGCACGCCAACCGCGCTCCCCTCGCTCTCCTCGCTGATCAGAGCGAGCCGCACAAGGTGCTATTCCTGATGCGTCGTTTCGAGCCTTGGTGTGAATCTCGTATGCGAGCGTTCTACGGTACTTTGCACGACAATATCGAGTTGTATCTGACCACTTTGAACGCGCTTCTGCAGTTGCAAAAAAACACTCAGTGCCTATTGCTCGACTATGACGACATAAATGGGAGGTCGCTGGAATGGGGTCATCGTCTTGCGAGCTTCCTTGGCTGCTCTTTCGATAAAAACGCTGTCGGAGATGTGCTGCGTCAAGATTCACAGGCAGGTACGCTACTTGCCAAAGATCGACTCACTGAAGATTTGCCAACGGCATTGCGTGAAGAGATAGCCAATGCGTGGCGCCAGCGCGCACCTAGGGATTTGCTGTCCCAGGTTGGCTTGGCTCATTACGTAAGCGCCTGATGTTTCTCGAGAAATTATTTCAGCATGCAAGCAACCAGCTAGATACTGAGGCAATTGCGCATGCCAGCGGCAGTTTGAGTTATCGAGAACTTGCCGATGCCGTTACATCAACTGCGGCGGCACTTCAACACGCTGGCATATAAACGCCTCTGTCGTTGGGCTGGCAATCGAGCGCGAAAAGACCATTTGCCAGCGACGCTCGCGCTTCGTGCCATCGGAGCGAGCCCAATAAACATCGCTCGGCATGGTACAAACGCAGATATCGCCGCACTGATCCCAGGTTTCGGCATGACAGTGATGCTGGCCGAGAAGGGGCTATCAAAATCAGAATATCCGAGTATTGAGCAGCCGTCAGAACGCCAATCGGCACCATTGATTCCGCCTGAAACTATTCGAACTCCCAGCATTTTTCTGCAGACGACCGAAACGCGTCGATTTATAGCGCTATCAGAGATAGCAGTTGTCGCGACAAGCTCTGTGGGATCCTGAATATGCAGGCGAACGATCATTACTGCTTGCGTCGATAGAATTCAATACGTCGAAACGGCATCGTCGGCACCGCGTATGGCAAGGCGGAACCAACCTATTCTGCTCCAGCACCACGTCTGAGAAACTGATCGGTTTCGTAGAACAGTTTAGAGTTACCTGACTTGGATGGATCGATCCATCCAGCCGCCGAAGTGAGTCCGAAACAGCGAGTCATAGCGCTTACAGCTCGAAGCCTTCAGTTCCTTCGCTTCGCCATATGCGCCCAGCGCCTACCGGAGTGTTGGCAAGGGCTTCGGCTTCGCTCTGCTAGGGATCCGTCCCGCTCGACATTCTCTAAGTACCTACATCGCTCGGCTACGCGCTTCCTCGACGCTCATCAGCGGCCAGTACCCCGGCATCATTCGGACCTGTCGCCGCTTGATGCTGGTCACGATCGTGAACCTGCGATGCCGCCTGTTGGCGCGTACGGCAAAACCGCACAGGAGTCGGTCCCGAAGGATGCGCCCGTCGGTGGCGGTCAGTCGTTCAAGCTGGGCTTCGGTGAGCGTTATAATCATGGGTTTTCAGGACAAAACGAGGACAAAGGCTTGCGTTTTCGCGCTACCGACCTTCGTTGACCATTTACCGTCTCGCGACATCAAGCCGCGGGTCCGGCACTTCGACGATGCCGACGTTCGGCTCGATGTGCCTCACCAATCAAGGATTTCCATGAGCCTCAAATGCGGCATCGTCGGCCTGCCCAATGTCGGCAAGTCGACCCTCTTCAATGCACTGACCAAGGCCGGCATCCCGGCCGAGAACTATCCCTTTTGCACGATCGAGCCCAACGTCGGCATCGTCGAAGTGCCGGACCCGCGTCTGGAGCAGCTGGCTGACATCGTCAAGCCCGAGCGCATTCTTCCGGCCACAGTCGAATTCGTTGACATCGCCGGCCTCGTGGCGGGTGCTTCGAAAGGCGAAGGCCTCGGCAACCAGTTCCTCGCGCACATCCGCGAAACCGATGCGATCGTCAATGTCGTTCGCTGCTTTGAAGACGCGAACGTCGTGCACGTTGCCGGCAAGGTCAGCCCGCTGGACGACATCGCGGTGATCCAGACCGAGCTGGCGCTGGCCGACCTGACCACGGTCGAGAAGACCATCCAGCGCGAAACCAAGAAAGCGCGCGCAGGCGACAAGGAAGCTACGGCGCTGGTGGCGCTGCTGGAGAAGGTGCAGGTACAACTCAACGACGCCAAGCCGGTGCGCGCCATGGGCCTGGACAAGGAACAGATGGACATGCTGAAGCCGCTGTGCCTGATCACGGCCAAGCCGGCCATGTATGTAGCCAACGTGTCGGACACGGGTTTCACCAACAACCCGCTGCTGGATCAGCTGACCGAATACGCGAAGTCGCAAAACGCGCCGATCGTCGCGATCTGCGCTGCGATCGAGGCGGAAATCGCCGACCTCGACGAAGCGGACAAGGGCGCATTCCTGGCTGACATGGGCATGGACGAACCGGGACTGAACCGGCTGATTCGCGCTGCATTCAGCCTGCTTGGATTGCAGACTTATTTCACCGCCGGCGTGAAGGAAGTGCGTGCGTGGACCATCCACAAAGGCGACACGGCGCCACAGGCCGCCGGCGTGATCCACACCGACTTCGAGCGCGGCTTCATCCGCGCACAGACGATCGCCTTCGATGATTACATTGCGCACAAAGGCGAGCATGGCGCGAAAGAGGCTGGCAAGATGCGCGCCGAAGGCAAGGAATACATCGTCAAGGATGGCGATGTGCTGAACTTCCTTTTTAACGTCTGAGGCCGACAGCTGGCCAGCCACACTGCCTACTAAAATCGCAGCAGGCATGTGTGGCGAAGGCCATCAAATCACGACGAGCACGTTTTTCTCAATCCAAAGGTTTGGTCGCCGACACAAACAGATAAAGAGCGGCATGGCGACGCCAGAATTCAAGTCGAGGATTCCTAACGCAAAACTCTGCATCAGGCGTTGGCTCCTTGATTTGGCGCAACTCCAAGCCGGCCTCCAAAACGCCATTGATACAGTCGCTTAGTGTAAATGGAAACCGCAAATTACTAAATGTCGTGCGACCGTCAGCAGCATCCTTCCCTCCGGAAAATGACCAATTTTCGACCCAGGGCTCTTTATTGAAGTATTCGCCAATCAGCAGCCCTTCCGGGTTTGTATTGGAACCGCGCACGACTCCCATTCTTCTCGTGAAATACGAGGGGTGGCGGACGCAAAACATCAGCCGCCCTCCCGGACGGAGGACGCGCGCAAAGTCTTTGATCACAGCGGCGTAGCACGACATGTCGCTGAGTGCCATCCAGGAAGTCACCAAGTCGAACGACGAATCTACAAACGGCATTTCTGCAGCATTTCCCTGGTAATACGAAATCCCGAGGGGATGCATAAATTCAAAATGCTTCGCGTTTTCGATCATCTTTTGCGAAAGATCGATTGCACACACACGCGCTCCGGCAGACGCAAGCATTCTTGAGCTGGTACCCTCTCCGCAACCGCCGTCGAGAACATCGAGACCGGAGATATCCCCGAGAAATTTCATGAAAATGGGCTCCAAAAACTCATGCCGGTAAACATCTTGCCCGGAACGAATTTGCTTTGCCCATTGAGCGGAATTGTCATTCCATTTTTTCTGCACATCCGAATCGACATCATTGAAATCTGCCATCGACTCAGCCTTTAAATTTTTTTTAACCATTGACTCAGATCGCGATTAATAATTTTTTGGACATCGGAAATATCTTGTTCAAAAAATCTACTTAGTGACTTCATTGCTTCCGGACGAAAAACCGGCTTGCTGACTGGCGCTACATTGTGCCATTCTGCCGCATTGAATTTCATTCTGTCCACTTTTAAAAAATCAGTTATTTCATCAAGAAACGTTGCTGGCGAAGCAAGCAGGTCGTCGTACAACATGATTTTGGTTTTTTCAGGATCGAAAATGGCTCGAATATGGCTCAATGAGCGCGAATACAGGCCATGCCTGAGATAGTGGCGCAGTCCCCACCAAAAGTCGTCAACCTGCCAGGGCTCTCGACGCAATGCAGTCAAAAAATCCTCATCCGGAATCCAGTGATTAGCACGATCCATTACGTAATGTGAAATCATTCGCTGAACCGGCTCACGAAGAATCAAAATAATTTTAGCGTCAGGGCATCTTAGGCGGATACGCCGGCAAGCGTGATGGTCGTACATATATGTCGGAGAAATTTCTCCTCGAATGACGTTTGTTCGGCCAGCGCCCCATTGCTGAAGGTAACTTTGAAAATCTCTTGGAACTCTGGCATTGCAAATCATCCTGAAACGCTGCAATGACTCATTGAGCAACCCCACACCATACCGCCGCGAGAGCGAATCAAAATCAGGCTCCGCGCCATCGACATGGAAAAACCGCGTCCACTTTTGACGACTCATTTCGATCACAGGGTGCTGCTGCAGGTAATTATGTAATGATGTCGTTCCTGCCTTCACCGCCCCAAGTACAAAAAAATCAATCATGTTATTCGAAAAGGTTAAATTTGCCGCCTAAAGCACACCACTTTACCTGAAGAAAAATCTGTCAAAATAACTTCTCAAGAGCTTATGCAATGATCAGATTTTGTTACGCATAAAAATCTTCCGCGGCGAACAATTGACTCGTTTGTAACTGCATCAGAAAACTCGAAAATTTAAATCTTCAACGAAGTAAAAATTAATATAGCGGAAAATACGCCCCACTTTTAAAATCAATTTCCTTAGATTTTGAACATCCATCAAATCTCAGAGAAAGAGCAAAATGGCCGCCATAAAAATTACGAAGCCCCGCCACCCATGGGGCCACACCACTAAGTAAGCATCTCAATAGAACAAAAATTAAACAGAAATTCACACCTCAATACCCTGCAAGCCCAATAATATTACTTCGTATTTTTAAAAAAATACAACGATCTTTATAAAAGTAAATATTTAAAATGCCAAACTGGATTATTGCATCAACAGTAAGCGCGCCATCCTGGCAAATAATTTTACACGCAAGATATCACTCGAATTTTGGCGCAAAAAAACTTATTTATTTCCTGGACTCGCCTCAAAAGCATTCGAACGAAGAATTAGAATTGCTTTCCAGATATGCAGAAATTATTTTGTGTAACCATGATTACTGGGATGCACAGGGTGGCAAACCGCCAAACCATACCACCAGACAGCTTATCAACCTTCAATTCGCCCGGAAATGCAAAGATGCGGAATGGGTACTCCATATCGACATTGATGAATTTCTGTACCTCCCGAGCAATAACTTTAATGATGTTTTTTCTCTGCCACCAGAAATTGCGGAAGTCAGAATTGAAAATGTGGAGCGGGTCCTGACATATGGCAGCAACACCTGGATCGACGGCTATTTCAGGATAAAGATCCTCAACAACAAGCTGCTGGCGAAGCATTACGGACCCAGTGCCGGATTTTTCGGACTCGGGCTGTCCAACTATTTCCACGGCAAATCACTGGTAAAGAACCGGCCGCGCATTATTCAAAACATTCACGGAGCGATCCACGCGGATGCGCATAAAGAAATCATCAGAATCGAACTGCATCGCTCCGAAGCGATTATTGTTCATTATCCGTGCATCTCGCCAAGCCACTTTGTGAGCCGGTACCTGAGTTTCCTGAAGAGCGGGAAATATGAAATCTCAGAGTTTCAGTACCAGCAGCTTTTCCGCAGCCACCTTTTCAATGAATCACGTCGGCTGGGTGCAAAAAATGCACTAACCAAAGGCCTGAGAGAGCTCCACTACTGCACCGCTGCACAGGCGCTCGAGAGGCTGGAGGACGGACTGTACGAAAAAATACCGGAGGAATTTGTCAGCCGGCTGACCGAGAGTGCCGTCGATATTCTGAATATCAACCTGGCTTGGGCGGACAATTCTATTGCTCGATATTACGGGCTGACCTCAGACTGATGCGTACGGATGGCCACATCGGAATGCGTCAGGTGATCTATGGCCGGACGTGAGAAAGCCAGGCATTGGAATAACCTCTCCGGCATTTCTGTCCGGGAGTTCAGCTGCCGTTCACACGCACCTCCGGCCATGTTCTCCCCGATCCATTCGATTTGAAACGCAACTTCCACGCAATCCTTGTCGTCACGGTCAACGAGTATTTTTGACGGCTGCAAGGTTTTCGCTGACTGCGCGATTTTCATCAATATATCCGGCGACATGCCAACGGCATCAGGCTGCTGTGCGCCGGCGAACAGCAGCACATCACAGCGATCAACCGGCCAGCCAGACGAGAGCAACTCGCCGTCTGACACGGAAATCAACAGCGCTTCCAGCGAAGTATCCAGCAGCAATGAACGCGACAAATTGAACTGTGATGCTTCCGGCAGTGCAGCCCGTCGCCCTGCAAGCAGAGCCTTGCGCCTGGATACGTACCCGGCATTCGGGCAGGCGCCGAGTATTCGCTGATACAGTTGCTCACTGAACTCGCCATTGTCCGACATCGTCAACACCACGACGACGGGAATACGTCCTGGCATCTCGGGCATGATTGCGCGAAGCAGAGGCGCATGCAGTGTCGTAAACATTTGCGGCTGCGCATTGACCTCGCAAACACCTGCACCGCATTCAAGCCAGGATTTGCGAATATCCGGCATCAACAAGTCAATCCCGGCCACATCCAGTCTCAGCACGCGCGCGATTCGCTGCGCAAGCATTACATTATCGGGATGAATTTCGGCAATCGGAATTTCCCTCGGAATACCGCCGCTCGCCACATTGGCAGCGGCACGAAGCCGCACAAATCTATCTTTTGAGGGAACATCCTCCCACGCAAGACCGGCTTGTAACAGCATGCGCTTTGCTTCATGGTCAATTTTTATCGGATGAAGAAAACGGCGATCATCCGTCGCCTGGGCACGCTCTTGATTCTGCGACTTCACCAGTTCGCGCACCGTACGGTTTCCATCACCCGTCACGCCACCCGGAGCACGCTCGAGAACACCCAGCACCTGATCATTCACCACCAGAATACGATAATCATTGCCTTCAATATATTTTTCGACAACGATATTTTTGGAAAACTCCGACGCCTGCTTGAAAGCCAACCGAACGGATTCGTCATCCTGCAAACACGCATCGACTCCGAGCCCGCCATCACGGTCAGCGGGCTTCACGACTACCGGATAGCCCATGGTTTTACCTGCCTTCACGGCGGCTTCTGCTGAGGCAACGACGGCCTGCACCGGCACTGGCAATCCTGCGGAGCGTAATAGTTGATTGGTCTTTTGTTTATCCCTGGCGATGCCTACCGAGATATTCGCGGTTCGGTCCGTAATCGAACTACGAAGTAGTCTGGAGTTCGCACCGTAGCCCAGCTGGAAAATATCGGATGAATATTTGAACCAGGGAATGCCCAGATTGATTGCCTCTTTCAGAAAATGCAGCATGTTAAAGCCAGCCAGGGCATGGCTTTTAAGCTCGGCATTCTTCTTCTTGATCATGTCAACCAGCTCTGTTTTCACAGAACCCGCCGACTCATGCACACCATGCGCAAGTAACATGGCCTTCAGACCTACCTGAAAAGCCGCAAGCAGTGGCGTTCGGTCCAGACCCGGGAAGATCAGCTGCCAGCCTGCCTGACCATCCAAATTAATCGCGGAAATTAATGGCTCATTGAACAGGGGATGCTCATATTGCTCCAGCAGGGAGCGCATCCAGAACACCAGATAATCAATCCGCTGCTCCTCGCCGCCAAAGGCAGTTGAATGGTCTGACGGACGGATGAGAGAGCGTAGCGTCTGATCCACCGCGAGGAGCAGCCCGCTGCAATCCAAGTGGAATTGTTCAATCGCCACATTGAATCTCAGCTTGAAGACCATGCACGGCTGGTCGAATCCGAACATATGCCCGGAATAAAATTCAGGCTGATTGTTCAGAGTCAGCGGAGGCAATGAATATTTCATTTTTATGGATGATCTGGTCTCGCCTGATATTTTATTTTCTTTACTGAGTTCGGAAAAATCTGAACACTCAGTTAGCGATGAGTCTTTGAATTCAGGAGCCGCAGCCGATACAGAAGCGCCAATTCGACATTAGTCGCTGCGCGAGCCAATGCCATTTCAGACATGCATCCTGCATGATCCATTGAATGCCGCGATGTGGCAATCGTCCGCCGATGGGAAGGCTGCATGTAACAGCTTGGTCAGTGATGCCCAGCGCGGCCTCTTCCGGGCGCGGCGATATCTTCGGCAATGCTGAAGGCCACACGAGGTACACAGAAAAAAACCGGCCTCGCGGCCGTGGAAATCGATAACCCTCCGCGCACGATGTGCGCAGAGGGTTTCACCCGCTACTTGCGCGTATCGCCAGGGAAGATCAGGCAACCAGAAAGTCCAGATAAGACAGCGCTTGCTGCCCCTCCAAATTGAGCACCGCGATTGCTTTGGCCTGCGTCATGCCCAAGCCGTCAGCATCGTAGTACAGCGTATGAGTTACCTGGTCGTACAGCAGGAAATCATTAGCGTCGTGCGCCTGGCCATCCAGCACGAAATTCCCGGTGTCGATGCCAGATGCCCCGGCAAAACCTGCCAAGGCATCAAATACGGACGCATCCAGAACCAGCTTGTCGGTGCCCGGCGTGAAATCGGTGATGATATCCACGCCAGAAGACGATGACATCTGCGATAGCAGTATTCGGTCGTTGCCTTCGCCGGTCGTAATAACATCACGCCCGGTCAGGCCTACCAGATAATCATTGCTATCGCTTCCGGATAACTGATCGTCTTTGGCGGTGCCGCCAACCACCCTATACCGATCCTCCTCGGCGATGGATGCAACGCCCGATTCCGTCGACGTAACGCCCGTGCTTGTGCTCAGCGATGCAAGTTGGGCCGGCAAGGTATAGGCCTCAGCGACGTTGTAATTGACCTGATAACCGAGGTCAGCAAACGCCGCGACTGTCATCCGGCTCAGCGGCATATTCCCGGATGAGGATGCATAGCCCGTCATCAATTCCCGGCCGAAGACGGACTCCGACCAATGTGAGTTGGCTGTACCGCTACCGCCGCCGGTCTCCAGCGGCACGTAGCTGGCGGACGGTTGACTTGCAAGCAAACGGTATTCCGCCAGTGCCTGAGCCCCGGTATATCGGCCGAACGTCGAATTAAAACCGAAGTCTGTCCAGAGGGTGCCAATTCCGAGCACGTGTGCCATTTCATGCGCAACCACATCGGCAAAGATGCCACTGGCGACCATGGAAGCCACATCAGCTGAATCGAAGTCCATAACGCCAGCGACTGGCAGCAGGGAACTGGTGCGGTAATACGTGAATCCGGCCTGCCCCAGTACGCCGCCAACCCCGTCGATTGCGGGGGTACTGGCATCGATCTGCAGGTCATCTATCCATTGGCCGTTCAGATAGACCGCCGGCAGATCCTGGGTAATCAGGGTTTCAAAGAGCGCAGCGGCCTGATCGAAATAGGACCGATATTGGGTATCGCCGGAAAAGTTGATGGTGATGTCAAAGCCTGAGGGATCAGGCGCCGTCTGAAAATCATAGCTGGCAGTCCCCGCATAGCTGTTGCCAGCCAAATCCTTGACCGTTCCCGAATCAAACGTCAGGTAATACCGGGTGCCGTCAGACAGGCTGGCCGTCGGATCGATCGTCAGTAACGCCCCTGAAATCGACAGCCGGTCGCTGGTGGCGACATCAAAGCTCTCCACCACCGGGCCGCTCGAGGAGCCCGAATGCAAACTAATCGTGCCGATACCTCGCTGGACTGCCTCGCTAAAAGTCACCGAGATGTTCGCCGACGTCGCCACTCCCGTCGCCCCGTCCGCCGGGCTGAACTGCGTTACGGTCGGCGCCGTCAGATCGGGCGCGCGTGTCTGAAAATCGTAGCTGGTCGTGCCGCTGTAGTTGTTCCCTGCAAGATCCTTCACCGTGCCCGAACCCAGGGTCAGGAAATAGCGCGTGCCCTCTGCCAGATTGGCGGTTGGATCAACGGTCAGAGTTGTGCCTGAAACCGACAGGCGGTCGCTGGTGGCCGCATTAAAACTCTCGACGATCGTCCCGCTCGACGAACCAGCCCTGAGATAAATCGTGCCAACGCCACGCTGAATCGCTTCGTTGAAATTCAGCGCGATATTCACCGACGGCACCACGCCGGTCGCTCCATCGGACGGTGAATAAGACAGAACCTTCGGCGCCGAGGTGTCCGACGCGGCCGTCACGAAGTCATAGCTCGTCGTGCCTGCATAGCCGTTGCCCGACGGGTCCTTGACCGAGTCAGGGCTGAACGTCACGTAGTAGCGGGTATTGCCAGCCAGGTTGAGCGTCGGATCGATCGTCAGTGTGTCGCCTGAAAATGCCAGCCGGCTGCTGGTGCCCACGTCGAAGGATTCGCGCACACTGCCGGTCGGGGAGCTGGCGACGATCCGGATCGTACCCGTGCCGCGCTCGATCGCCTCGCTGAAGGTCAGCGCAATGTTGGCGTAGGTCGGTACGGCCGTTGCACCGTCCGCCGGAATGAATTGCGTAACCGCCGGTGCCGTTACATCCGCTATATCAGTTGTAAATTCATAACTGTCCGCGCCGGCATAGGCGTTGCCAGTCAGGTCTTGCACCGCGCCCGAGTCGAAGGTCACGAAATACTGCGTCGTCCCCGACAAGTTGGTGCCCGGGTTAATCGTCAGGGTATCGCCGGCAAACGTCAGCCGACTGCTCGTCGCCGCATCAAAGCTCGCCACGACCTCGCCATCGACCGCACCGACATGTATGTCGATATTCCCGCTTCCGCGCCGGATCGCCTCGCTGAATTTGATTTCAATATTCGCGTACGCCGGTACGGACGTCGCTCCGTCCAGCGGGGTGAACTGCGTCACCGTCGGTGCCGTTACATCCAAGACATCGGTGGTAAATCCATAAATGTCCGCACCGGCATAGCCGTTGCCTGCCAAATCCTTCACCGCCCCTTCGCTGAAGGTCAGGTAATACGTTGACGTCCCCAACAGATTGGCCGTCGGGTCAATGATCAGCACATTCCCAGACACTGTCACACGGCCACTGTTGGCCACGTCAAAGCTCTCTGCCACTACGTCGGGCGAGGAAGCCAGGTGCAGTTCGATCGTTCCGGCCCCCTTGCGAATCGCTTCGCTGAAGGTCAGCGCAATATTTGCGTAGGTCGGCACCGTGGTCGCGCCATCGGCCGGACTGAACTGCGTCACCGTCGGCGCTACGGTGTCAGCCGCGCCGGTCACGAAGTCATAACCGGTGGTACCACCATAGTTGTTGCCTGCCAGGTCCTTTACCGTGCCCGAACTGAAGGTCAGGTAGTAACGCGTATTCCCCGCCAGATTGGCGGTCGGATCGACCGTCAGCGTCGCGCCTGCAATCGACAGCCGGTCGCTGGCGGCCGCATTGAAGCTTTCCACGATCGTCCCGCTCGACGAACCCGCGCGCAGATAGATCGTGCCGACACCACGCCGGATCGCCTCGTTGAAGGTCAGCGCGATGTCGGCGTAAGTGGCAGCGCCTGTTGACCCGTCCGCCGGTGAATACGACAGTACCTTCGGCCCTGAAGTATCCGATGCCGCGGTCACAAAATCATAGGTCGTCGTGCCTGCATAGTCGTTGCCAGTCAGGTCCTTCACGGTACCTGCACCGAAGGTCACGTAGTACTGCTTCGTACCCGACAGATTGGCGCTCGGGTCGAGCGTCAGCGTTGTCCCCGAAATGGACAGCCGGCTGCTGGTCGCTGCATCGAAGCTCTCCACCACCGACCCCGTCGCCGAGCCTGAGCGCAGGTAGATCATTCCAACGCCTCGCTGAATCTCCTCGCTGAAAGTCAGCGTGATGTTCGAGTAAGTCGGCACGCCGGTCGCGCCGTCTGCCGGACTGAATTGCGTCACAGCGGGCGCCACCTGGTCGAGACTCACATTCAGCACCAGATTTCCCGGCGCGCTCTCGGACGTGTGGGAGTCGAATGTCGATAAACCGCGTTTGCGCTTCATGAGATGCGTGCCTGCCGAAGAATTAAGTGGTGCATTAGTGCCGGCGCGTTCGCCAAAGTTCAGCGATCAGGGACGGCCGACCAGTGCCAGCAGGAGCCAACCCGCGCAATGAAGGGCGATAGGTGAGGGCGCCTGGCACTCAATACGCTAATTATGGCACTTCCGCCCGAGCCGCTATAACCGGAATAACGGTCAATTTCTGAAAGCTGCCATGCTTGCAAGGCCGGCCCCGGGCAAATCATCGGTGGAGAACCGCGCATTTAAGTTACAAAACTGAGAACACAAAAGAATCCGACAAGCTTCTTCAGGCCAGCCATGGCATCATGCGCGGCATTTCAAGGACGTCAAAACCGCACCGATGACATTCTCGCAACGCACTCG
>JACCDQ011540459.1_pt1 | contig 70751 bp, 24 predicted proteins | sample 7446031 | NCBI WGS metagenome assembly JACCDQ01 (sample SAMN15323442, study PRJNA562643) | freshwater metagenome | isolation source: river surface water | place: USA:Blue River Watershed | collected 2017-08-17
GCGGTGGAGGCAGAAACAAACACAGCCGCCGAAACAACATACAAGACGTGAAACATTTTACACGCCGATTAAAATCAGTTGAAGAATACCGGCGTGAATACAACAAAGCAAAGCGCGAAATAAATAAAACCAAACATCGTATCATAAAATCATTACGAAATTACATAAATATTTAGACAGGAACTCAACTTACGCACCGCTTCGTTGAGAGCGAATGAATAATCCCTTCAACACCAATTGTCTCATTTTTCTTTTCGGTTGGTGGTGTGATACCACATTTATTTACCACCACTTTTATTCCACGCCACAAACCCGCAACTTCGTTTTAAATCAAATGATGTTTTAAGATGGTCTTTTGCGATGGAAAATGCTTTTTTCTCTAATTCTGTAAAGGTTTCTATATATTCGTCAATCGGTGTTTTAAATACGGGGTGGGGCGGCTCTGATATATTAGTTGTTGTATCGGTATCGGTATCGGTATCAGAAACAACAGCAACAACAGCAACAGCAACCACCGGCTTTTTTTTAATAATTTTCTTTTTCTTGATAATCGCCGGCTCTGACATTTGTTATATTTTAATATGTAAATATAAGAAATCAATTTTATTTACTACACCTTTTTCGTTTGTCGGTGTTTCAGTGTTTCGTTTGTCGGTGTTTCGTTTTTCGTTTACATTTACAGCACAACGGCTCCAACATCTTTCATATAATTCGTGTTTCGGTTGAAACCGTTTGGACAATAATATTTTTTTTCATTTTTATTTTGTTTTTTTCTTGTTTTTGTATTTGTTTTTGTATGTAAAAGAGACCCGCCTTCTCTACTATTTGAGAGATGTATTACCCAATCAAAATTTGAAAATACTCCCTTCAAATAATAGTTCATAAACTCTTTTATCCACGGCCTTAAAAGACGGCATCTGTCATGTTTTGGAATCAAATGAAAAAACTCAGAATAAGTTTTAGAGTTTGTGTAAAAGGTTTCAAGTTCCGCACGAATATTCATTGGGACGACTTTTGTAATTTTTAGAAAATCAATATATTCCGTTGGTTTTTCAGTTATATCATTTAACATTTTATCCACACGAACACGGTACGCATTTTGTTTCGTAGTGTCTTCTTGAACCGCACGAAAATGTTTTTCATACCATGTTTCGCCATTGTACGCAATTGATAAGTAATATAATGGCATTGGAACTAAATTGGTTCCTTTTTTTATTGGCCTTGACCGATTTTTTTCTAGGTCTTCGCCAGTTGCGCATTCAATTGACGACATATCATCAAATCTAATTTTTTTAAGTTCTGGATGCGTATTTTTAATATGTGTTAAAAGTGTTTTTATCATAATAATAGAACCGTCGCCTCTGCCAAGTGGTTCATACACAGAGCAGTCTTCGTCATACATTACGTGTGGAATAGAAGCCGAAACTGCCACATTGTTATCAATATGAACCGATATATTCACACAATCGCGGATATTTCCACCGATTTTATAATTTATTCCCGTTATAACGCCATTCCATGTTTCAATATTATTTGTTATAAAAAAGGTATATTTGCCCTTTTTTACTTCAATCTCCATTTTGGTGTTTTGGTGTTTTGGCGGTGTATATTGTATATCAAATAAAAAGTTGGTATTTTATTTTTTATATATTTTTCTACTCTTTCTATTCTTTCTATTCACTCTATGTGTCCGTTTAGTGTTCCTTTTTCTTCCACTTCCACCATGCACCGGCATAGGAAATGGCGTCTTTCGTACTATTATAGATTCCGTTATTAGTCTATCATCTGTTAGTGATTTCATAAATTCCTCATCATAATTTAAGTCACCGTCTTGTTCCATATCTAAATCTTCTTCAATGAAATAATAATTAGACATGTCTTCGTATGTTAAATTTATGTCATTTCTATTTACTTTGAATGTTATAATAATATAGGTTCCTTTATGAGAACTCTGTAATTTTATACATTCATTTTCTAATTTTTTTGTTCTTGTTTTTGTTTCTCTTTCGCGTAGAAATTTATATACTCCTTTTATCGTTTCGCAATTTGTTATCTTTATATCTGAGATAGCCTGTGTTGCGTCTACGTCATCGTATAATACAAAACTCTGTGATTCTAGAAATTCTACTATTTTTGATTTGTTTAATTTTCGTTTTAATTTATGCACTATTTCATCCGTGTCTTTTCCAATGTTATTCTTAGACACACTTTCATCTCTCTTTACTATTATTTTGAAATACAAGCAATCCTCGTCATCCATTTTACACAAACGACCGTTTTTATAATCAATATGAAGAAAAAATTGAAATTCTAATTAATGTAATTAGTATATGAAACAACTAGGAATCAAAATTCAAAACAAATGTTAGCGTCTTCGTCTTCGTCTTCGTCTTCGTCTTCGTCTTCGTCTTCGTCTTCTTGTAATAATAATACCAATAATACTAAAAATACTTTACAGAAACAGAATACCATACCAATATACCGTTATCAATTTAGTAAAGAATTTATGGATAGTTTATTTACCTTTTCCAAAATTCATCAATACGACGACCGACATTCATACAAAGAAAATTGGAACAAGTGGAAAAATGAAGAAGAAAACGCAACCATAATTGACGCCGAAATAAAACGATTAACACAATTAGGGTATGAAGGTAACATAGAAGAAAAAATGTTTAACAGCGGACGGTATTATTTCCGAAAAAAATCAGTTACCGAAACTGAACCAAAGAAACGCCGTGAATATATATCAATGGAAAAACACATGCTTCAAATGATGGATATTCATATTTCCAGAATGTATCAGCGAAACCCAGACGAATTCACCCCGGCAAAAGCATTTGAAGAATTTTGTATAACAAACAAAGATATTATACAAGAACAAGTAAATCTATTGTTGAAAAAAAGGCATCAAGATTCAGAAATAAAAACCCAAGCCAGAGAGATTGTGGAAAATATAATTTACAAAATAAAAAAGACGTTTAAAAACAGATATTTCCGGGTTTCAAGAATGACGAATTCATAATATTATACAATATAAATTCATATAAATCACATACATATAAATTCATATAAATCACATATACACATATAATTCACCACACCATCTTTTTTTATATAAACTTACTTCCTTGATATAATATAACATAACACAAACACAAACACAAACAAACAAAACAAACAAGTTCGCAAATCTAATATGTATGAAAAAAATGAAAACCCCAAAAAACCAGTTATGATAAATCAAGGGTCATATGGATGCGTGTATTACCCGGGATTATCGTGTTCTCGCAATTACAAAGATCCGGCGGCTTCCAAATATATCACAAAATTACAAAAAAAGACATTCACCAGTGAAAATGAGAAGAAACTTGGCAAAAAAATACAAGATGTTCCAAACTACGAATTATATTTTGCGCCGATTGTGAAAACCTGCGACATTCATTTAGCGGCGGTAAATAATCAATACATCAAGGATTGTGAAGTCGTGGGAAAAGACCGCAAGGCGGCGTATGAAATCCAGAAAATTGCGTATATTGATGGTATGGATTTGTACGATTATATTATGCATTTTTCGGGGGTTAGTTGCGCATTTAAGAGAGATACAACCAAATCCGAAACGCCCACCGAAAGTATATTTGACCATTCTTATTCTTCAATGAAAAAACCAAAAACCGAAGACGATGGCGACGCAGAAGACGCAGATGCAGACGCAGATAGAAAAGAAGAAGACGCAGACGGAAAAGAAGAAGAACAAGAAGAAGAAAAACCAAGTTTCTCTCCCCAAGAACAGCGCCGCACGATGGCGGCAATTTTTGACACATACACCTACTTGGTAAATACCTTACAAATGCTACAAAACGAAAACATCATTCACTACGACTTTAAATACAACAACGTGTTTGTGGATAAACACACGGGGTCGCCCATTATTTTGGATTTAGGATTGTCTATTCCGGTGGACACAATGCTTGCGACGCCGTTTGATGAAGCCGACCGTGACGTCATTGATTACTATAAACAATATTTTTACGACTTCGGCCCGGAATACTACGTGTGGCCCATTGAAGCCCACGTAATTAATTACGTCCTTCACGTATCGGAAAAATTGGATGAACGCGGGCTTCAATCTCTCTGTAATGAATTTGTTGCTTCAAATAAAGGCCTGGCTTACTACTCAACCGAGTTCAAAGATTTGTTTATACAATTGGCGTTTGATACATTTAAACCGTATGTCGGGGCTCCTAGAACACGAATTATCAACGAATTAATAGAAAAAACTTGGAAAACGTGGGACAATTATTCTCTCAGCGTGTGCTATTTGGGACTGCTTTTTAAAATACTGCAAGAATTCAAAGCCCAACCAATACCACTTGATTTTGAGGGGATTGTTCCGTTTACCAAATTGTTGCTTGAAAATATACACCCGGATGCGTCGCGACGACATAGTTTGGAAAAAACACTGGATTTGTTTTCAGAATTGAAACATACGCCATAATATACCCCCGCCCCTCTCCCTCTAACCCATTCCACCAACCCATTCCACCAACCCATTCCACCAACCTATTCCACCAACCTATTCCACCAACTCATTCCACCAACCTATCTAACCATAATACACACCCCCTCTCCACTAATAAAAATGATTATAAACCTATCATACAATCATTTTTCACCATAAATTTCATCCCTACACCCTCCCCCAAAAGAGGGGGTATGGGGGACCCTTCCCCCAATTTAAGGAAAAGCAGCAGCGGTGTCAGCAATAGAAGCGCCACCACGAAGTCCCTTGCGTCTGGTCTGACGACGAGCCTTCTTGCCGCCGGACCTGGATTGAGACTTTGACTGGGACTTGGAACCCTTCTTATAAGACTTCTTTGCCAGTTTAAGTACATCCTTGAAAGACTTGCTGGAATTAGCCTTCATAGTCTTCTTAACGTGTTCAAGCCAAGAGTTTGCCATTTAATATGCGAGTTGTTATATACTATGCATAGACAAAAAAAATAAGCGATTGGGTTGAGTTGAATTGAATTAAGTTCGGTCGGCGGATTGGGTTGTATATAATTGTAAAATTGATTTACAAATTACACGGTATTGTATATACAATCAAACACCTAATTGCCGTGAATTGCCTCTTACATATAATGCCCGCATCAACGACCGATACTATCAACCAAGTAATAAATAAAATCTCTAAAATCGGACTGAATGATTCCACTAAACACAGTAAAATTTCAAAAAAAATCGTGAAAAAAAAGGTTCCCGTTTCAATTACGCACCACGCGATGGATGCCAACGAAAAACTCCGACAATACATAATGGCGTCCCAAAAATTTGACGCAACCGCCACCGCAACCATCATTCACGAAGTGTTTCAAGCAACCGAAAACATGCTTTCCCTGTTTGACGCAATATGGTATGCGTACTATATGAATTTTACGCCGTATAATCCTAAATTGGAAGACTACATCTTTACCAAACAAAACGACATTGTGTGCTTGGTGAATCGGGCGTCGCCGCCCCAATCCGCAACCGCCATTTTGCTGGGGTGCTGCGAAATGATTAAAAATATGATACAGCGAAACAAGACGGAATACATTTCATATGAAGTGAAAGAATTGACGGATTATGCCGATGCGCCAGGCGCAAGCCTTACCACCATATTTCCCACGCCACCTCCAAAATGGGTGAAGTTGGTGATGGATAAATCCCGTATTTATGCGACTGCGACGTCTAATCAAGACCAGCAAGATACCGAAGAGTATTACAATTACATCGGGTTTTTGCGGTCCATTCGGGCGTTTAAAATGAAGAATATTGCGGTGTATATTATGCGTGAATGGCGAAAACCGGACGGCACAAAAAGCGTGGTGCGGATGTATCGGTTATTGGTTGCCTATCTCGGGCATTTCTGGGGCTTTATTGAAGACCCCGATAAATCCACACAACAAATTATGACGCTGTTTCTAAATATTCCGTATAACAATAAGGGCCACATATTACTGGCCACGGTGTGCCATGTGTTGTGTAATCCCGAATTAATTGATGAAAATTATGAATTGTTGGATTTAACCACGATTGAAAAGAAGAAAATACTTGCGTTATTAAACACGGGATATGAAGAAGATGATGAAGAAGACGCATAAAAACCGCACAAAAAATAATATAAAGCCACCACCAGTGTTATGGTGGGTGTGTATGACACCACGGCATTATCTTGCGCCACACATAACACGAATAATTTAGTAAGATATGTCGCATTTTACCACCAACCAATAACTATTAACCAAAAGGATAAACCAAAAGGATAAAACCAATAACCGGAGAATAAGTCATACGAATATAAAGTCATACACAACCCACGACTTATTCCCACCATTTTTATGAAACGCTCCATTGTTGTATCGGTTAGCAAAACGGTCTTATGAGCCGTTAGGGCGGGTTCAACTCCCGCATGGAGCATACCAGCGAATATTTCAATTCTTCAACGGTGTAAAATAGTTGTTTTCGCTTTTTTACAACTATTTTATTTTACATTTTTTTTACATTTTACAATAAAAACCTATTTAGAGATAGGACATTCTATTATATTGGGGTGAGAACCTGAAATCAATCCTAATTTTCCGCGTTGTTATATATAATTATTCATTTCATAATATATAACATAAACCACAAACCTTAAACAAAAAATCAATGTTTACATTCAACCGTAAAAGTAAAACCAGAAAACAAAGTAATACTAGACGGTCATCTAGAAAGGGGTATGTCCACAATTTTGAAGAAGAAGTTGTATTGAAATTTATTGAAATGCTAAACACGGTGAAATTGTTCCACTGGCACACGGCGTCGTTCCCCATTCACAAAGCGACGGACGAACTGTACGAATCATTAAACAAGTATGTGGATGAATTTGTGGAGGCGATGCTGGGAAAAGCCCCCACCCGTTTTAATTTGACGCAGGTCGGCAGCATTAAAATACACGATTTTTCACGCCCCGAGCAATTCAAGCAAAAACTGGAAGAATACAAAGTGTATTTGATTAACATCACTGACAAACTGGACCAGACGCTGAGTTCCGATTTGTTAAATATCCGCGATGAAATATTATCGGCACTTAACAAAACGACATATTTAATGACACTTCATTGATTTTGTGGGTGTTTTTTGGGGGGCTTGGTGTTTTCATTCTTCATGAACCAGCATTTCTGCGTCCTTCTTTTTGCGCCCGCACCAGCACAACTTGCACAATCGCGTAAAAAAAGGCTTTCGTTGAACCGGGGTTTCTGGGGAGGCGGCGTCTTCTTTGGGAACCGTTATGCCGCCGGGGACAACAATGCGCTTCTTTATGTCCGGCTTCTTTTCTTTTTCTTGCTTTTCAGTTTTTTGATTGGTATTAAACGCGGTAATGGCCTCCATCATATGCGCAACAATGCCGGTAGAAATCATCTCTCCACACACCCTTTTTACGTGGTCATTTTCCGCATATTTATGGACGGCGATTTCAATAACATTTAAATCCACATTTTTATTCATTGCGATTAATATTACTTTAATAAAATTGTTGTAATCAATAACGGGTTTAGAATCCGTGATTACTCCTGCCGAACGAAGGTCTTTGTCAAAAATTTCAAACGGGGTTTTATTTAATAAAATATGGGTTTCGGACGGGCTTTTGTCCTCACTCGTGTCTTTATTTTCATTCGTGCCTTTGTCCTCACTCGTGGTTTTTGTTTCACTCGTGGTTTTGTCCTCACTCGTGGTTTTGTCCTCACTCGTGCCTTTGTCCTCACATGCACTTTCACTCGCACTTTCACTCGTGCCTTTGTCCTCACTCATACTTACACTCGTCGCTTCTGTCGTACTTACACTAGTGCCTTCACTCGTGCCTTTGTCCGACACATTAGCGGCATCTGCTTTACCGGCAACCACCTTGGCAACTGCCTCCGATATGGCCTTTTCTATTTTCACGACTTGTTCATCTTCTACTTCAACAATGACCGGCAACGGCGACGAAACAAGCGACCGTGTTCCTTCCTCCGAATCCGACAACACTCCGTAATTGGAATCGGCGTCATCCGAATCGGTAGTATCAGGCGATTGTTGCAGTTGCTGTAATTCCTCTTGTGCCGCCGAAATCACGACATCATCCGGCGTTATTGTAGTAGTAGTAGTAGTATCGGTGGCCGGCTTTGATGCTTGTTTTTTCTTTGCCCCCATTTCCTTTGTTTCCTTCCTAATGTTTTAACACTATAATAATTCATTATTTTATTTTTATGTCGGTTTTCCATCAAATGGTCAAATTGCGTGTTCTTCTCTCAGCGTCACTTTAATGGCTGTTATTAAATCCAGCGCATTCGCGAAATTCCGCTCCGTCAGCGGGTCCAAAATCAAGTCCAATGAAATCCCCAGCACATTTGTTTTGGACGGCAATATGTTTTCGGGGTCTAAGCATTTCAAATAATTGGCGTAATAAATCACGCGGGTGTCAGGGAGAATTTCGCCGTATATGATTAAATCGTGTGAAATGGGAGGGGCTATCAAATCATTACAATGATACACCAGTTTTCCTAGTTTTCGTTTCTTTTGCGGTAGGAGGTGCGATATACCGCGCAGGAAGGTTGGTGTGCTGGGGTCTGAAAGGATGTCGGCGTTTTCCGAGCCTAAATCCACACCCGCACGCCGTTTTCGGTTTTTTTCAATAATGGCTCGGGTTTTCACATACGTGGGGCTGTGGGCTAAGTTGGGCGCGTCGTTTTTGATTGCCAGTAATATGTCTCTGTATGAGGCAAGCAATTTACTGCACAAATGCTTGACCTTGATGGTTTTTGTTGCGTGGTCTGTTGTTGTTGCGAGTATGTCTTGGGCATGGGTCTGTCGTTGTTGTTGTTGCGGTTGTTGCGGTTGTTGTTGTTGCTGTAATTCCATTTGAAAAATTGCGTCGGGGTTTGCCTATATACTCCTGCGTAATAAATTTATCAATTTTTTTATGATACACCGCAAATCACTGGTATTCCAAAAAAATTGAATTGCTTATAAGACACTGAATAACTCAATAACAAACGATACCATTAACAATGGAACACATCAATTTTTCCAGAACAACAACCGCAACCGCAACAACAACCGCAACAGCAACCGCAACAACCTCGGAACCCTACAAGACCAAGATAATCATAAAGGTAAAACGTTCCAAGACAATAGTTACAACAAGTTTAGAACAATGTATGCGGCGGTTTTCATCATACATCTCATACGCCCGATTGGAGCAAAAGGCATATCAAGACGCCGGTGTAAAATTCTGTTTATCAAGAGAATTGGGATTAGGGGAGGGGACTACGGAGGGGAATAACGAACCGGGGGTAAATAACGAACCTGGGGTAAATAACGAACCGGTGGTAAACGGGCCACTTGGTGGCATCGTGGCAGACGAAATGGGACTCGGCAAAACAATAATGATGATTGGCTTGATTCTATCCAATCCCAAACCCCACACCCTCATTGTATTGCCGCCCGCCCTGGTAAAGCAGTGGATAAAGCAAATAGAAGCCACTACCGGGTTTATGCCGCTGGTGTTTGCCGGACAAAACCGGAAAACAATCACAAATGAATTGCTTCAACGGTCGCCGATTGTTATTACCACCTACGGCATATTGGCGTATTTGTATATGAATAAAAACCGCCGCAAACACGACGCCCATCACGAAACCGTGTCCTTGGAGTCGTATATACCGGACCGCGTCATATTTGACGAAGCCCATCATCTTCGCAATTCTAAAACCAAAAAACACAAAGGGTGTATCAATCTTTGTAAGAAGGCTAAACACGTTTGGATGGTTACGGGAACCCCCATTCAAAATTCAATGAGAGATTTGTATTCACTGATGTCATTGTTAAACGGAGCAAACGGAGCAAACGGAGTAGAAGATAGAGTAAAGGGAGCAAAGGGATTAAAAGGAGCAAAGGACAACATATGTCATCGCATTGTTCTTCGCCGCACAAAAGAAGATGTCGGGCTACAATTGAACCCGATATGCGTAAATTCCACGCAACTAAACTGGACAAATGACTGCGAAGAAGAAATAACCGATGTCTTGGCAATAATGCGGCAAAACTGTTGTACGAAGGAGATGATATTACCGTTGCTATTAAAACAACGCCAAATGTGCGTGCTTCCAAAAATGATTACCAAACAAAATTGGGATGATTACGTTCAAGACACCCTCGTTGAAATCGTGAAAAAAACCAAAGATAATGAAGACATTCAACAACAAGACATCCATCAAGATAACCACGATAACCAAGACATAGAAGCCACAGCGAGAAATGTCGTGACAACGGGAATCGCGTCAAAAAGCAAGGTGGCATGTGTTACAGAAACCCTTATACAGCAATACAACGAAGACCCCGAAAACAAGGCGCTGGTGTTTTGTCATTTCCGAGATGAAATTGACACCATTGTCTCCGGACTGCCCAGAGACATATCCGTCGCATACATTGACGGCCGGATAAAGGCAAGCGAGCGCGATGCGATTATGGCCGCGTCTCCCTCAGTCCTGGTGCTTCAAATAAAGACTTGCTGTGAAGGACTGAATTTGCAACAATACAATCACGTGTATTTCGTAAGTCCGCATTGGAACCCGGCAGTAGAAGACCAAGCCGTCGCAAGGGCACACCGGTTTGGACAAGAAAGACAGGTAAGGGTTTTTCGGTTTTATATGAACGATACGCATTCTCGGTCATATAAAAGAGAGATACGGCTTATGACATTGGATAATCAAGCCAAGGCGAAACAAGATTTGAAGAGAGAATTGATGCGGAAGTTTTTTGAAAATATTCGGGTCTAAATAAGTTGTGTAGTGTAGTAGTAAAACCATTTTTTTTTCAGTGTTTGCGTTTTTTCATTTTCTTAGTTTGACGCATTTTCTTATTGCCACCGCCGTTTATTTGTTTTTCTAAGGTAACCTTCATTTTTAATGGTACATTATTATTATTAGTAATTTTTAGATACGATACGGCATTATTTATTGCTGTTTGTATATCAATTATTTTATTCTTGAATGGGCCACTTATACCTTCAATAACATTTGGTTGTAATTCATCATTAGAAAATTCAGAAGATATTATCATTTTATATTTAATATTGCTTTCGTCGTCGGTTATTTCTAATACACATTTTTTAAGAACATCATTTATCTTATTTTTTATAGTATCGTCTATTATTTGTGCTGGTGCTGGTGCTTGTGCTTGTGCTGGTGCTGATGCTGATGCTGCTGTTGGTACTGGTGTTGGTACTGTTACTGCTGTTGGTGCTGGGTTTTGTCCTGCTGGTGCTGCTGATACTGGTGTTGGTGCTGCTGGATTTTGTGCTGGTTTTTGTGCTGCTTGTGCTGCTATTACTGGCGCTGATGCTGCTATTACTGCTGATGTTGCTGCTGATACTGGTGCTAGATTTTGTGCTGGTGCTGCTGATGATACTGGTACTACTTGTGCGGGTGCTGCTGATACTGATGCTGCTGATACTGGTGCTGCTGATACTGGTGCTGCTGATACTGGTGCTACTTGTACTGGGGTTGGTGCTAGATTTTGTGCTACTTTTACTGCTGTTCCTTCTTGCGATTGCGCTTCGTTATTTGACGCCGCATTTACGACTGTTGCCAGTGCCGCTACTGCGGGCGGAATTAAATTACTTGGTTTGTCATTATTCATTTTTATCTATTATAGTATTTTTTACTATATTAGATAAATATTTTATAAAAATGTCTTAATTTCGTGATTTATATTGCTTTCGGGTTTTCATACGAGTTTGACGACGACGGCGGGTTGATTTGCCGCCGCCACTTCCAAATAAATCCCCTAATGGGTATTTAGGTTCAAGCTTTATTTCTAGGCTTTTTATCTTTAACCCATTTGGTAATGTTATATTTTGAATAATATTATTTATTTCTTCTTGTATTTGTTTTTCTAGTTCTAGTTTTTCTTGTTCTTCTTGTTCTTCTTGTAGTTGTTTTAGTTTTTTTTGTTCTTCTTTTTGTTGTTTTTGTTGTTTTTCTTGTTCTTGTTGTTTATTTTGTTGTTCTAGTTGTTCTTGTACTGGTTGTAGTTGTTCTTGGTATATTACTTGTTGTGATCTTTGGCGTGGTAGGCCTGAGGGTGGTGGTGGGATTTTAACATCTTCAACCACCGGAACCACGGGATCACCATCACCATCCCCCCCAAATTTAATACTATTTTTTATTATATCCCGTATTTGGCGTGTAGATATTTTACGACGACTTTTTCCGCCAGTTGTTGGCCCGTATAAAACAACATTTTTAATTACAATATTGTATTTATCATACGGTATTCTTACGCAGTTTAATGCTGTTTTTAATGTTTCATTTAATTTAATTAATTCATCATTAGTATAGTTAGTAGAACTAACCGGTGAATTTCCAGTTCCAGAAGGATTTTCAGAAACTATACCCCCCTCCTTCTTCTCATCTATTAAAACCTGTGAATCAGACTTATATCGTTTTTCAAGATAAATTAAAAATTCTTCCAATGTACCATATGAAGATTCTTTATCACTAGTTTTTATAAATTTTAATTTTTTTAATTTATTATTATCATCAATAAATGCTTGAACAAAAGTATTATTTATATTTTTATCTTTTATATCTTGGTTTAAAATAGAATAGGGGTTCTTTATAATTGTTTGTGATATATTAACCCCACCTTTTCGAAAACCACTACCATGATATAACCGAATATAACAAAGCGCATCACTATTATCGGAATTCAAAATTTTTATTAATCCAGTCGTATTATTCGTATTCGTATTATATTTATAATTATACGTTTTATCATTATATCTAAAACTACCATCACCATTAAAATTATCAGTAATATCATCAATTTTTTGGTATTCAAGTTCACCTCTCTCTCCTCCTTTAACCGTATACGCCCTCTGTTGCCTTTGCCGTCTTTGCCGTTTTATACTTCGCCGCTTAGAAACCATTTGTTTTTGTATTATAAACTATACAAAGCAAATATTTTTTCTCCAAATATTTGCTTTTTATTATGTCTTATTATTTGTGTTTTATTACTTGCGCTTCCCACCAAATACTCTTCTAGATTTATGACTTTTTCTGGCCGAGCGTTTGCTACGAGTTTTTCGTCTATTTCGTTTTCCTCCTTTTACTGGGCCTTGTTCTGTTGCTGGTTCTGCTACTTTTTCTAGACCTGCGGCTGGTGGTTCTGCTACTTTTTCTGTTAATTTCACTGAAATATTATACTTAGAATCACTACAAGAAGCCAATTGTTTATTTACTGCGTCTTCTATCTCTTCTAGTGAATTTCCTTTCTTTTCTGCATCTGGTGCTGCCATTTAAATTATTATATAAACTATACAAAGCAAATAATTTTTTGTAATTCAATCAGCGCCCGGTTGACCCAAATCCGCCGCTCCCCCGACTTGACCCGCCCAACTCACTTTCCTCATTCACCAACCGAATAAAAAACGGCGATAAATCTGGCGCACAAATTTGAAAAAGTCGGTCATATTTCTTAATATCCCCTAACGCCCGTTTCCACATTGTCCAAGGGTCTTCACACCGCAGAATTGTATCCACCGCGGCAATCAATTCGCCACGATACCCCGAGTCAATAATCCCGACCGAATTCGCTAAACGCAGCGACGTCTTTGAAATGCTGGACCGGGGATACAAATAAAACCCGCTGGGCCGGACCCACAACTTCTCTACATATTTAAGGGCGTAATCTGTGGACGTGGCGGTGTCAAGCACGTGGCCGTGCTGGATTTCAACGGCGGCGCATTTCACGCCAAGATGCAGCGCCCGTGCCGCCTCTGGCATGTCCGACATGGTGGTTCCGTATCCATATGACGCGCCATCCACCGGCATAAATAAATCAAACCCGGAGTCGGCATGTGGCAGCAAAACTTTCGTGTTGTGTTGAACGATTTTCTCTTGGTATCTTTCCATCCAGGCGGGGTCGTCCCGATTTGCGGCAATATACATATGAATCTCGTATTTGGGGTAGTTATATATGGGGGTGGGCGTGATAAACGGCGTGGTTTCGCTCATTGGGATTAATGGAATAAGGGATTAATGGAATAAGGGAATAAGGGAATAAATTTGCGATAATAAGATTTGCGAGTTGTGTTTAAGCCGTGTTTTACTGAAAAATAATGCGGTAAAATAATGTAGTAAAATAATATATCATATATCTATACACAATACCAAAACTAACAAACCTAATAATAAATAATTAAATAAAGATGTCTCTCGCCGTATTGAAGAAGAAAGCCCACGCCAGCAATCCACGAATCGCAAATATATCGGGTGAAAAGGCGGCGCCACACGGGTTTTCATTGAATGGCGGGTATCGCAACATTGGCGGCGTGGGGCGTTTTTCGTTGATTGGCAGCACCACCCGCACCCGTTTTCGTGGAACCGAGCCGGTGGGACACGGCGGCCACGCCGGAAAATACCCCGTCACCATTTATAATTCCGGCACTTGCTCCGCCAATGACAGCAGCATTATTAAGCGGTCATCCAAAAACAATGCCGGCATGATTGATACAAAATACAAGTGGATACACGGCGGGGCGTATCCGCGACACTGGGTGAAAACAAACTTGGTGTCGGGGCTGCCGTCAAACACGCAGTCGGACTATTTGCGCAAATTGACAAACGCGGCGGGGGCATTCAAACAAAACACGGCATATTCCAAGTGCAACACAACAAAAACGGGGCCGGTCACACAGCCCGCGACCACCGCGAATTGCAAGTGCGTGTATTATATTGGGCGCACCAAGATTGGGTTTAGGCCGACCACCAAGTTTCAAAAATCGGCGGTGTCGCAAGGTGAGTATATCACGGCAGGCGGTGTTGCCAGGGTGAATTGCTTGCCCACGCCGAAGAACAAGGCGCATTTTCCGATGTATATGGTGCACAACGGGTGCGACGTAGTGTTTCATACCATAGAGGAAGCAAGGGCTGCGGGGGCGTATTAGACCAAAACCAAAACCACACCAAAACCACACCAAATTATAATAGAATTGTGTAGTGTGTATGTGTATGTATAACGAAATATTATATATACACATTATTCAGTCGCCAAATCAAAATCAGCCGCCAAATCAAAATCAGTCGCCAAATAAAAATCAGCCGCCAAATCAAAATCAACCCAAATAATGAAACCGCCGTTCTTCGGGGGTGGTTTCCATGCATCTTTTTACAAACCAATACGCTCCGGTGCCGTGAATTGCGGCGTTGGCGGCGGCCAGGGTGGGTTCCAGACCCAAACAATGAAGCACCAGCATTCCGAAACTATAAAACGCGGATTTATAATGGATGTAAAACGGTAATTTTCCCAGGTGGGGTTTCATTTCCAGAGAGATGAATTGCGTGTTTTTGCTGGTTTTGGTGTCGTTCATTGGCGTGTCCACATACAAATAGTCGTTCGGGTCGGTCAATGCGGTGAATGTTTCCGCCATATTTTCATCTTCGTCTATGAATTCAAACAACTTGGTTTCATTTAAAAAGGCGAATTCACACACCTCATTCGGCATTGTAAATACAACAATATCATCCAAACTGAAATACGGAATACCAAAGCCGAGTTCATCTAAATTGCGCAACTGTTGCCCTATATTAAAAATTAGTTGTGTGACCAAGGGGTAATCCATTGTTTTATTTTTATACATATACTCGCCCAGGCGCATTGCCGTTTTCGCTTTTATGGTGAGCGTTTTGGTGGATGGATTGCGAACGTGAATGTATTCCTGCGATATTGGACACGATTCCACGATTGCGGCGTATATATGAAAATTGTATGAAAATAATTTTGTTTCGGACATAGTTATGCGTATTATATATTTGTGGTTTTATTTTTGTTTTGGTTTGGTTTTATGGAATGGATTACGAGAAAGCAACCGCCGCCATTAATGCGTGCGAAGGACCGCCGCCGCATGACTTGGAGTTGTGTGTTGAAGTTCCGCCGGTGTTGCTATACCTACTCGCCGAGCATTTCCAAAACCACGGATTATCATACACGATTTTTATATGCCCGCCGTTGATTACCCGCGACCGCAATTTCTGAATGCTTTCATTTTCTATGTTCCACCGGTCAAAGTGTATGAATACGCGATTGTATTGTACATTTGTTTTGAAATTGGTGCGCGACAGCACATCCACCCGCGCCACTTTACCGAGGCCAATGCGATTAAATATATTTTCTACAAACTCCTTGTTTACCGACGCACTTACAATGGGAATGCATAAACTGGGGTATGACGGCATTTTTACGGCCATTTCGTCTTGCGTCATTTTGGGGTGTGAAATAAAGGTGTTTGTTATCATTGTGGTTCTCATTGTGTTGGGACTTAACAATTCGTCGCCGGATAGGTCTAATTCTTCTGCTTCTGCTTCTGCTTCTGCTTCTGCTTCTGCACGTGCTTCTGCGGATGCGCTTATCAACGGAGAAAGAGATAAACTGCTATCATTATATTGAGGTTGTTCTTGATGTTCTTGTTCTACTACTATCATGAATTGAAATTGTTTGAGTATTATAGGTTATTGTATTTATTATAATTTTGGTTCAATTTTTTCAAGCAATTTGAATATAAATATAATTACAATAATTACCTAAGTATTTTTCATTATGGACCCGTCGCCGCATTTAATCAAAAAAAATGAAAACCCTTTTTTAACTCCAAAAACAAAATCGCGTTCTAAGTCATCTTCCTCATCATCCAAGAGAAGCCGGAAATCCAAAACACCAACCACGGAAAAAGTAAAAACACAACCCACGGAAAAAGTAAAAACACAAAGACAAAGACAAACCAAAGGACAAGGACAATTAACCCAAGGACAAGGACAAACCCCATTAACCACATTAACCCCATTAACACCAAGACAAGGACAAACCCCAGGACCATTAACCCCAGGACAAGGACAAACCCCAGGACAAGGACAATCCCAAGAAAAACGTCGTAATCCTTTTTTAGAGCCTAGACCGACAGTTAAAAGACAAGACCGTAATGTTCGCAATAGTCATAATGACCGCGACCGCATCAATGACCGCAGCAATGACCGTAATTATCGTAAAACAGCGAATCCATTTGTAAAAGAATCGGCATTAGGAGTTACGACATTAGGAGTTACGGCATTAGCATTAGGAGGTACCGCATTAGGAAAGGCATTAGGATTAGGACCAGTCAAGGATGTCGTAAAAGAATCCGAACAGCCAAAATTGGTGATAAATGTAGGTGATACTGCCGAATTTCCGTCTTTACAATCTCCCAAAACGGCTTCTTCCCCCAATCCAGTCCAAAATCCGGTATGGGGTGGAAAACCACGACTAAATTTTAAAGAAGTTGCTCTAAAAGGGGAAAAAGAGAAAGAAAAAGAGAAAGAGAAAGAAGGACAGCAACAATCGCAACAACAATCGCAACAAGAGAAATGCCCCACAACTGAAAAAAAACAAAATGCGGAAACAACCCATAACATTGCGGACATCGCAAGGCACGTGGTCCGACACAATATGTTTAATCCGGCCATTGTAACCACGGATACCGGGGCGTCGGTATTAACCGATTATAGCATACAGCGAGAACGCATCAATCAAAATATGTTTATGACACCACAAAAACATTATAATAAACCGACGCTGCCGCCACGATATACTGCTATGAACGAAGACGCCGATAATGAAAGCACGTATTTTGAAGATGACGGGTTTGACCGGATTTATAACAACACCAAGTAAAATGAAATGAAATATATCGTGCTACCGCCAAATAATACCCATTATGAATGAGTCGTTGTCATTTGTCGTTTGATTGAGAGATTATTGTATCTTTTCACATACTAACACGCTTTTCTCTCCTTTCTATTTTTTTGTTTTTTTGGTTTCCTGGTTTCCTTGTTTCCTTGTTTCCTTTGAAAAAAAAATGATTGATGAAGAAGACAATGACGACATCATATCAATGAATTTAGATGGCGAGTGGATACACGAAACCGAAAAACATATTTTACAAAAAGAAGCGGAATTTGTCAAACCAATGCCAAACGAAACTATAAAAATAAATGTCATTTACCTGAATAAAAACAAGGTTGTAGAGAGAATAGAGAAATTTATACAAACATTGAGTGTTCCTGGATTCATTAGTAAATCGGTTATTATGAAAATTATACAAAGCAGACAAACATCTCTCTATAATCCACGCTTGTTTTATGAATTGGAATCAATCTTGGTATATAACATTGACATTTCGTCGGAACCGCAAATCATTTCAAAATTTATAAAAAATAATTCACCATCTCTCTACAACTATTTATCGGCCTTGGATTTTATGGCAATTGATGAAGGAATTACAATAAAACCCACCCCGTCGTTTTTAAAGACTTTAAATAGCATGTATGTGATTTTACAAGGTCAAGAGTAACGGAAAAAAGAGTAAACGGAAAAGAGTAACGGAAAAAGAGTAACGGAAAAAGAGTAAAAATATAAACAATATGGGGTTTGTTTATATGTTTAGTGTTTAGGTTTAGTGTTTAGGTTAGTGTTGGTATAATATGTTGTCGCGTGTCGCATCGCTTTAAATATCATTGACGTCAATTTCTTCTTCTTCGCTGGATGCGGCTGTTTTGCTATTTCCAGCATATATGTATTCGTTGCTTGTCTCTCCGTCGCTTTCTTGTTCAGACGACAGTGCCATCGCCTTCAAATCGCTGGTAACAAACGCCGTTTCTATCATTTGTTTATTGAGAATGTTATGTTCATTGGCGTCGTCGTCGTCTTCTGAATCCGTGATATCGTTATATAGGTCTTGATACGACAATCCTTTTTTACGATTTGAAATGCCGGTGTTATTCACCATATTGTGATACTCCATTGTGTCTTCATCCACAAAATCAATGTTATCGTTCTTTCGGAAATTCCCGTCGCTGTCGCTTCCGGACTCTTCATCGCTGTGTTCCTGCATTCCTTGAAATACGGCCTCTTGCTCCATCAATCGTCTTTGTTCCGAGGATGTATAAATCTCCAATAAATCGCAGTCCTGGTATTCGCGTTTTCCATTTGATTTGATGCGGCCTTCTGGTGGAATCATGACGTGGTTTTCAAATTCACGCAACCCAATTAATAACCACGACCCGACATTGATGGTGTTTTCGTATTTGTTTCGCCCTGAGAATTTGGAACGAATGTGGCAAAGTCGGGTATATCCGTCAATACACTTCACCAAACACATTCCGTTTCCAAAGGGTTTTAATACACGGGCATATACTTCCAAATCGCACGTGGATACGCGGAGACGCTTGTCGCTTTTTGTTCCTGAACCATTGCCATTGAGATGCTTGCGGGCCAAATGCTTGCTCTTGTTTCCTCCGGTTTGATTCTTTACCATCTTATCTTATCTTCTTATCTTATTTGGGGTTGTTGCTTGTATTTACTGATTGTATATAAATTATCAATCTAAATCAATTTTCTTTATAATACCGGGATACTACTTGTAGGATGTAGGATACATAAAAAAAGTTAGTAGTTTTCACAAGTGTTTTTTTTCATAGAATGAGAGGAGGGGTTATGGGGACCCATTTATCTCTCTTTCATATTCTTCTTCTATTTCCATGATTCGCCTTTCTGCTTCTTCTATTTCTCTCTCCAATACGTATAATTCTTCTTTTTGTTTTTGTAATATTTCATATTCTTCTTCTTCTCTCTGGATTGCTTCTTCAAGAGATTGTTGTCGCGCGTTTAATTCTTCATTTTCCTGGGTTTCTTGGATTTCTTGGGTTTCTTGATTTTCATCCTGATTTTCATCCTGATTTTCATCTTGATTATGATTTTCATCTTGTTCCTGGGTTTCTTGATTATCCGGAGTTTCGTATTCTTCCTCATCCTGCTGATTTCTCAAAACATATATAACATAGCGACACAATGGACAAGTGTTTGTGATTGACATATGTTTCAAAAAACACGTCATACAAAACCGATGCCGACAAGGCGTGATTACATTGTTTTTTTCTGGGTTGATTAGGTCGGTGCAAATAATACAATTTTCTTGGGGTTCAAACATTTGATTAGAGAGATAGAGAGACGATGAATTGATGAATTGGTTTGGTTTGAATTAGTATAACAATAAATTCAATAACTTAAATCAATTTTTTATTGGTGGGAGGAAGGGGGGGACTGGGCCATCCTATGTATAAAAAATTGATTTTTAAAATTATAGTATTCTCATATACAAGACAACAAGACAGAACATATATAATATGGCGTCAATGAGAAGTATCCAGAACATCAACATTTATATTCCTAGCGTGTTTATCACGCTTACCGACCAAGAAATCGTGTATATGTTTGAAAATCTATACCAATACTTTAAAATTAAAAACATCATGCACGTTCCGCATCGGCCTCAATATGACTACCGCAATGCCCGTTCTATGTATAAATCGGTTTACATTTACGTTGAAAAGTGGTATTCAACGCCGAATTCTATTGATTTGTATAATAATCTGGTATCCTATGGAACTGCCCGCATTCCTGAACCAAATGGCGGAGGTCGGTATATGGTCATATATCCGGGATTTGAAAGACAACACCAATTACATCAACAATCCCAATATCATATTCAACAATCTCAACAATCTCAACAACAACAACAACAACAACAACAACAACATATACAATCTCAGCAACAACATTTACAATCTCAACAACAGTCGCAACAACAATCGCAACAACAACAACAACAACAAAAACAACCAAAAAAGCAACAACAAAAGCAGCAGCAGCAGCAACAACACGAAAATGAAATGAAAATGGCAACAATAAAAGAAGAAATATGGGAATATATTGAAGCCAAAATGAAGGAACGTTTGCCTCAACTTATTTCAGACGCGTTTTCCAAGGTAGAAAAAGAACCAGATACTGATATTGAAAATCGCAGCACAACTTCTCCGAATTCTGGAACGCATTCCGATGAACATACGGAATTATTAATGCGATTTGGATGTTTGCCTGTTTCAGTTATAAATGAAATCAATGAAATCAATGAATAAATAATAATATTAAATAATTATAATACCTGTGTTATTCATAATTCATAACTTCGTTATTCATAATTCATAACTTCGTTATTCATAATTCATAATTCATACCCTTCGTTATTCATAATTCATAATTCATAATTCATAATTCATAACTTCGTTATTCATAATAAAAAAAATGCGAATAGACCACATTATATTTATTATAGCAGGGTCTGTTTGTATTTTTTTTGTATGTATGGCGGGGTTTGCTTCCGTATTTACTTGTTGTCGGCCGGCAAAAAAACTAACCCCCGCTTCTTTTGTTGTTTAACATCTCTCTAAGTCATAGAATTCATTGTATTTATCGCAAACAAAACAAAACAACAAAACAATGAATTCTCATTTAAAATAATATTCCTCATATATGTTATAATGACTACTCATTTGCTACTCGTTGATGATAGCATCTCCGGCTATCAGTGCGTTGCGCAAGCAGCCACAATCAACACGAGTGTCGTTACCTTTTGCTATGCTACCGAAACGTTGGCATCTCTCTTAGAGAAGATTTCAGCGTTGTCGGTGAGCGCCTTCACGACAGTTGGTCTCGTTCAGCCTTACAAACAACAGCCTACCTTTTACAAGATGCTGCGTTCTTCGCAGCCTTGTTATTTTGGGGATATGGGGACGGGGTCTAGGGGGTCTTGGGGGTCGTGGAGTGAAGTGCGTGATTTTATCAATGCGCTCCACACCACTTATGGTATCACTGCCTTTCACTTTCTGGGTGCGGCTTTCAGCAGTGACGCCAATTGGAAAGCCGCTATTTTGGGGTTGGGGACAAATTGTTCGCCAGTCAGTGTGCAATGTTCTCTCGGGATTGGGGAAACCGTGGATGGCATTGTGTCTGGCTCGGCGGATGATTTATCGGGGAATTGGTTGTTATTGTCTCCTATGACAATGTCTGATGCGGATGAGGATGATGCGTCTGTTTCGGGTGTTGTGATGTATGACGCGTCTGCGTCTGCGCCTATGTCTGCGCCTATGTCTTCGCCTATGTCTGCGTATGACCGTATGCCCTATTTTAATGAAGCGTGGGTTTCGCCGGATGAATGGTTTTCTACCGTTGTTCCGGTTCGCAATTTATTGCTCATTGATAATCGGGTTCAAGACATTGACACCATTGTTGCCGCCGCAAAAGAAGACACATATTGTTTGGTATTCAACTATTTCTACGATACAGTGGAAACGATTTCTCAGAAAATGTGTTTTTTAAACGATGAAAACAATGTTATTTATGACAATTTCAATTATTTATCGGACAAAGACATTTGTTTTAATTGTGTGGGCGGACCGTGTGGGGAGACGAATACTGAGGCGTCGGTAACCGAAACGCCGTTTGTGTATGAAGAGCCGTCAGTCGGGTTGTCGGACTCGGAATTGGGATTAGGGACGGGATTAGGAACGACAATATGGAGGCGCACTCCAAACACACACGCAATCACAAATGTGTCGGAATTGGCAACATTGACGGCCGAGTATTTGGCGTCAGGGGCGTGGCACGACGTAGTCCTTCAAAATGTTGCCTTGTTGCAGCACCGCAGTTATGACAAGGAATCCAATGATTACAGCATGCTGCGCGAAATGCCGGCTGCTTCTCTCTTGGATGACAGCGCCGGCTTGGATACTTGGACCACATTGGACAGCGTGATTACGCACTGTAAAACACTGTACGGAACCGCTAATTTTGATTTGATGGCGTGCGCTTTGTATAGCGACCCCCGGTGGCGGGCGGTCATTGATAAATTAGAAAACAAGACGGGGGTGGAAATTCGGGCGTCATTGGACGACACCGGTTCAAGCAACGTGGGCGGAAACTGGATTATGGAAACCGATTCCGTGAATTTAGAGCCGATTTATTTCACGCCCGCCATTCGGAACTGGAATTATTTGCTTTATTACGTGGATAATCGGTTTTACGGGTTGCAATGGAATGCGTCTATGCGCGGAAATGTCGCGCACAACGTCGCCTTGAATTTCCAAGCAGGGGATTTCACCATTGAGTTTTGGTATTACGAGTTGTCCTATACAAAAGGAAACACCATTGTTGACAAGGGCGACTACAAGATGACGTTTCAAGTGCATAACCCCAATTTGGCCAGTCCAGTTGGTGTTGCCTTTTATAACAAGGTATTTACGGATTGGCAGTATGCGGAGTCGGCGGTGGTTCCCAGTGCGGCATGGACGCACATTGCGTTTGTTCGGAGCGGCTCCAGTTGTTTATACTATATTAACGGCGTGTTAAGGCAAACATTCACAAATGCGTCCACCTTCACAACCGACAACGGCGTTATGGCCATTGGTATGCAGTCGCCATCCACCTGTTCTTGCAACTTGTTGAATAATGCGTACATCTATGATTTGCGTTTGTGGAACGTGGCGCGCTCTGCGACACAGGTGCTGAATTACAGGCACCGCATTGTGCCGACCACCAGCACGGGGTTGGTGGCGAATTATTTATGCACGGACAACAGTTCCAACTTGATTGACCGCAAAGGCGGCTTCACGGCAGTGCTTACAAACGGAACTTCTTATACACCCACCACGCTGTGGAAAAACAATGTTGTGAATGTTCCGACCATTGGGTATTTGATTGACAATTCGTACAGCCTGGTAACAACGCCGGGGTCGGTTGGCATTGCGATTGCGTCATTTGGCGACATCAGTAACACCGACTTTTCGGGCGTGAATTTCTCGGGCGTCAACTTAACGGGGGTGAATTTGTTTGGGTGTAATATAACAAACTGCAATTTTACGGGGGCAACGCTCACAAATTTGGTGTCGGGGTCATTAATCGGCGCAGCCACGGCCACGTTGCCGACGGGGTATGTTGCCCGAAACGGGTTTATTGTGGGCGCGCGCGTGAATGTCTCCAATGCCGGCGCATCGGGGCTGGTCGGCCTAGACTTCTCGGGCATTAATCTAAGCGGGGCAAATTTCACGGGTGTGAATTTAAGCGGGGCAAATTTCACGGGGGCGACAATTACAAACACCAATTTTTCGGGCGCTACGCTCACGGGGTGCGTTTTTGCCAGGGTCGTCGGTATGGCGCAAAATGTGCCGTCGCAGTATTACGAGTTTTTTGATGCGTTGGAGCCGGCGTCTTGGAACACCAGCGACGCATCTGCTGTGCCAAATGCGGGATTTATTGTGAATCAACGCCAGAATCGTATGTTTGATTTTGCGTCGTATTATGCGTCGGGGACGGGGGGCTACGTAACAGCCAAAAATCTTCAAACCGGGGTTTCAACGCAATTATCGGGGTATAATTTGCCGTATTGGGGGTCTGCCGTGTCAAACGGCAGTTTTTATTATTTCGCCAATTACGGCGCAGGGGCTGCCAGTGGCGGCATTCGCAGACTGAATTTGAGCACAATGGCGGTGGATGCGTCGTATATTTCTACGGTGCCGCGCCTTACCAATGTGCAGGCCGAGGCAACGGGACGATACCTTTACACCGCCGACGCCTCCAATGTGTATCGCCTTGACACATTGAGCACAATGCCGGCCGCTGTGAATAATGCGACTTTTTACAGCCGCGGGTTTGGAAATGGCGGGTCGGTGTGGATGGATAAGAATGGGTCTTGTTTAACATACAGCACCTCCATTTCCGGGGGGAGTGTCGCAATTGTGCCAACCGCGATTCGGGCGTCTAGTTATTCGTATACCGCGCCGGCATGCAGCGACGCCAGTTTAAACATCCGCATTCCATTTGACAATTCCATTGTGGATTTGTGCGGAAACACGCTTACCGTGAATGGCAAGCCGTCATTTGTAAAGGGCATTGTATCGGATTCCGCCATTTACTTCAACAACGTAATCACCTCTAACACGAATGCAGTGAATGACGTCCGGGTAACAAACGGGAATTACTGGGGAGACCGCACTGTGTCATTTTGGATGAAAACCACTAATACTACCGTAAATGCGGCCGCAAATGCGTATTATCAAACTGTTTTTGCGATTGGGAACAATGTCATGACAAGCGGGGCGTTTGTCATTGACCTTCGGGCAACGACAGCGGCATCGGGAGCAGAACACGGAACGTTATGGCTTGGTGTGGTTGCGCCAACAGCATGGAGCATCAGTGTCTCCAATCTTGATTATAAATTGGTTGCGAACACGTGGTATCACGTTGCGGCGACATACAATAACACCACCTACGAAGCGCGCTTATATGTGAATGGCGCGATTTATGGCGTGGGATTCGGGTCGGGCGTTCCGCCGAATGGCGCAGCCGGTTCTTATGGATATGAAACAATGCGCATTGGCGGTGGCGCGTGGTCTAATTGTGGATATAACGGGTGTATCAGCGATTTCCGCCATTACCGTCGCACGTTGTCTGCCAGCGAAATCAAGGGGATGTATGGGTCGGCAGTTATGCAGCCCACCAATTATTTGTCCTTTGATAACACGGTTTCTGATGTGTGCGGAAATGCGGTGGTAGAGCAAGTGGGCGCCATATCATACGCGCGTGGGCTGGTTGGAAATGCGGCGTTTTATGACAATTTATCGCCGTCCATTTCCAATCGTCCAACGAATTACACGGTGGTGGATGTCGGGGATTACGCCGGCGACCGCACCATCGCATTCTGGTTTTCCGTGTCGGACGTGTCGGCGTATCAAACGGTGTGCTCGCTTGGAAATTCCACCGAGTCGGCGTGGACGCTGGTGTTTGAAGTGGGAAACAACGGCATGGTGTATGCGTCTGGCGCCAACGGGTATTACACCACGGCCGGGGTAGGAACCTATTTTGGCATTTCGTCGGCAACACCCATCCTCAAAAACGGGGCGTGGGCCCATTTGACGTTCACAATGAACACCGCCGGAGAGATGGTGCTGTATATCAACGGAAATGTCATTGGTTCCGCGGTTTGCCAGTCCGATATGTTGGTCGGCGGAATGGACCGCATCAAAATTGGAGGGTCGTCTGCGCCGGTGCGTGGGTTTAACGGGTATGTGAATGATTTCCGCCACTATCGCCGGGTATTGAACCCCGTGGATATTATGACGCTGCTAGCATTTCCATACATCGGCGTGAATACCACGCCGGTATCTAACAGCGCACTGGACGCCTATTTTCCGCTGGATACCATCAATCTTACCGCAAATGACGTGTATAACAATCACTCGGCCTTACACGGAACAATGCCGGATGTCGTAACCGGCGGTCCCACTGGAAAGAATTGCGTGTATTTTAACAATACAACTGGTGCGTCTAATGTTAGTTATCCTCCGGCGGCGTATGTGCGGTCCTATAACAAAGGATACTGGGGGTCTAGAACCATTGCCTTTTGGTGGAACACTACCACCATTTCCACATTTCAGTCATTTGCTGGCTTGGGTAACGGGTCCGACCATTGTCTTGAATTTAGTTTTGATAATGGAAACAGCCGGATTACGATTTATTATCGCACGCATCCAAGTTCAGGGACGTGGGCAAGCGTTACATCCGGGGTGATTGCGGCCAATACGTGGTATCACGTTGCTATAACAATGGATGCGTCGTCGTCATATGCGTCGGTGCTATACATCAACGGCGTTCAAGCAGCAACATTTAACATGCAATCCTCTTACACCGCCACGCTGTATGATGCCTTGTACATTGGGTGCACATCATCATTGTATCGTAGCACCAATGCCTACATGTCTGATGTGCGCCATTACCGCCGAGCGTTGACTGCGACGGAAATCGCACAACTTGCTGTAAATGCGCTGAATGTGTCGGCTATAACCATCACTAGCCCATTTTCATCCAGGGCATACACCGGCACGATTGATGCCGTTGCGTATGACGACGCCAGCGAATTTGTGTATATTTCGCAGTCCAATAATACCAGCGGCGGAACCACGTATGTAAATGATATTTATAAATATCGGGTGTCGGATGGCGCGTTAATGGGGTCATACACCATGCCGGCCGGGTTTTATGTGGAAGCCGGGGGCATTGAAATATATAATGGCGTGGGATATGCCTTTGCCAAAGCAAATTACGGCGCGGGGCAGGCGACCACCACGTATGTGCGGTTCAACCCATTGGCGTCGGCAAACGGCACAGCCGTTGAAGTGCGGGCATTCCCCAGCGGGTACGGCAACTTTATCGCCAAGCACTACAACGCCCGAGAAGCCCGCCTGTACATCAAATTGTTTAACACCGTCAGCGGTACGCCGGCCATTGTGGAATTCAACGACAGCCAGACCACGTTTGGAACGGGGTGTTTTATTGGGGGCGACATTAGTGGCGGGTCGTATGCCGATTTGCGAGGGCGGGCGTTGAAGGGGTTGCGTCTCAACGGCGTGGTTCTTGGCGCAGGCGTGGATGTAAGCGGGGCGTCCTTTGCCAACACGGATTTGTCGGGGGTCGTAATTTCCACCCGCGCCGCATTCCAATCCGTTGCCCAGACTACATCCCGGTTCTCATACGCCAATTTGTCGGCGGCGGTGGATTTGTCGGGGCTGGACCTCAGCGGCTATAATTTGGAAGCAGTGGTGCACGCCGGCACGCCAAACTTTGCGGGATGTGTGCTAACCAGCACCCGGTTTGTGAATGCCACGCTAACCAACGCCAACTTTTCGGGAGTGAATGTGTCTAGCGCAAAACTGGCATTTGCGAATTTGCGTGGCGCGAATTTCACGGGCTGCGATTTCAGCGGCGTCAATTTGACGGGCGTGGATTTCAGCGGCGCCAATTTGACGGGGTGCAATTTCATAAACACCACAATGGGCAGCACCAACTTTACCGGCACCAATTTGACTGGTGTGAAATCAAACAACATTGTCGGACTTCCGATTTCGTCATTGCCGACGGGATATACCTTGATTACGTCCCCCATGAAGGCGATGTATGTGAATACCTACGCGTATAATAACATAAACGGCATTGATATATATACCGGTTTAACTTGCCACGATTTCTTTGTCAGTCGTCAAAACAACGTATATTTTGATGGGTTGTGTAATCGCCGAGCAAACGGAATTGGGTCGTTTATGTACAACAATTTACTCACAAACCGGGTTTTCAATGTATCCGGCGTCAGTTGGGCAAATAAGCACGTGTTTGATTACAGTGGAAATTTTGCGTATGTTGCCAATGTTCGGTTGGCTTCGCCCGCCATTTATGGATTACAAAAGATTAATCTTGCCACGGGGGCGGTTGTCGGGAATTATGATGTAACCACCGACCGCTTGCACGGCCTTACGATTGATACCAGCAATGCGAACCTGTATTTGGCAGCACCAACCGTTGTATATAAATTTGTGGTTTCTACTAGTGCGTGGACAACCTTGCCGGGGACATATACCAACGGCTTTCAAACCTATATTTCACCAAACAACGGGTTTTTGGTGTATGGTCGCTACGGTTCGTTTGTCATATTTAATTTGACCACCTCTACGGCGGTGGCAACCGTGTCCACGGCCTTTACTACGGCGTATGTCACCAGTGTTGCGTTTGACCCAGCCAGCACGTTTGCGTATGTCACCACTTCTCAATATACGGCCGGACAAGCGGTCAGCATCTATAAATACCGCCTCAGCGACGGCGCGTTGATTACCACGTATTCGGTTCCAGCAGGAACGTACATTATTGAAAACGGGTTGGTTGTTTTTGAAAATGTCGCATACGGGTTTGTGCAGTGCGCCAATTACACCATGGATTCGCGTTGGGTATCATCCGGGCAAAACCTAGTATTCAACGCAACCACGTATGTCGCATTTGACCCCAATGCCAGCGGCGCAACCGCCGCCGTTGTCATCAAGAATTTGCCCGCCGGATACAAGAATGTGTATAACACGTTTAACAATTATGTGGAACGCCGCGTGTATGTGAAGGTGTATTACAACAACGTGTATTCCATCGTGGAGTTGAACGCACACGGGCGAGCAAGCACGTCCAATGACATCGCGTTTAGCAGTAGCGGGATTATTATCGGCCCAAATGTGGACCTGGGCTCCAGCACCATGACCGGCATAAACTACCGCGGCGTTTCATTTACGGGCACTACGCTATCGGGGAAAGACCTCAGCGGTTCCGTATTTAGCGACGTGGGGGCGCCAACCATTTCCGGGATTAATTTCACCGGAACACGATTTGTGAATTGCGACATGTCGGGCGTTGATTTATCCGGCGCAAACCTCACAAATGCGGTTATGACGGGGTCTTATTTGCGAGGTGCGTCGTTTCTTGGCGCCACGCTGAATGGCACCAATGTTTCTAATTCCGATTTATCGGGGGCAAACTTTACCGGAACCACGCTGTTTAGTGTGACTGGAACCGGCGCGTCGTTCCGCAACGCCACGCTGACAAACACCACCATTACCGACACCGGATTTATCAGCGCGGATATCAGCGGCGCAAACATATCGGGCGCCACGCTGTCTAATGTGGATTTCAGCGGGGCGAGTTTAATCAATGCGAATGCCGGAACATTGGCAAGTGCGAGTGGCTTGAATGTTACATCCACTACTACGATGGCGGGGGCTACGTTGAACCGGGCGTTTGTCACCGCAATTAACACGCTGCCTGGCGCAAATTTTACATCCGCGATTATGACCGGCGTGAATTTGGCGTCGCTCATTATGACGGGGTGCAATTTCACCAATGCGTCGTTGGCAAATGTCGTGTTTTCGGGGTCTAATTTGACGGGCGCGACGTTGTCCGGGGCGACTATCACGGGCGGAACCTTTACATCGGCGACCTTGAATTCAGCGGTTATTAGAAGCGCGAATTTGACTGGCGCGTCGTTTATTGCCACCAGTATGACGGGAACCGACTTTTCGGGCTCCACCTTGTTGGCCAGCAATATGAGCGGGGTTTCTATGGCAAATGCCAATTTTACAAACGCCAACTTGATTGCCGCGTCGTTGGTTGGGGCCGATTTTACCAATGCGGTTCTTACAAACACGGATATGACCGGCGCAAATTTGACAAGCGCGGTGTTTGATGGCGCAAATATGAGCGGAACCCTGGTGGGAATGCGTCGGGATGCGTTTGAAGGGTATTCATTTACTGCGCCCACCGCAACCAGCGAGTGGCAATATTTGATTATGAATCTGGCAAGAAACGGCACATCTGCGATGCCAACATTATCACAAAATGGCTGGGGGGACCCAGCAAACGGCTATCCACTTGTATGGTATTGTAATATTCCTAGCGGTAATGCCAATTTTTATACCGCAAGCAATTCATCCGTCGGGACACCAATCACTTCCAATACGCTGGTTTTTTGTCCCGCAAATGACAACAACCGGTCTGCGTGCTTGGCGTGGCGAAACACGTATTCCCAATCCGTGGTTATTAATGCCGCCATCACATTTCAAATGATTCAAACTGCGGCGGGCGGCGCAAACATATTGTATTACATCCAGCGCGGGTTTGTTGGAAATGCGCGGTATGCCTTGTATCAATCCAACGCCTCCAATAATGTGGTGTTTGCGTCCGGTCTTGTAACTGAAACGCTGTCAAATGTGGAAATTCAGGCCGGAGAGATGCTGTATATTACCGTGAATTGTAATGGTTCGCACAGCTATGATTGGACCAAAGTTAGTTGCGTCATTGATTTGGTGTCGTATGCGGGCTATCCTTTATACGGGTATATGAACAGTGTGGATGCGTCGGGTCTTACGCTTTCAGCAAGCACCTATTTACGCAATGTTCCGCTCACGGATTCAACGCTTATGAATGCGCGCGGATACACAACCACATTGCCGCCGGCATACATGATGTCGTTTCCACCTCTTTCGGCATATGCGTTTAATACCGCCGACACAACCCGCAACAAGAATCCTGCGATGGGTTCATTTGCCAGTTATGCGGCGCGTGTGATGTACGACTTTTATAGCAATGGTGTTACCGGCACAAATTACTCGTACACCATTCGCAATATGCTGACCGGCACAAATACCGCATTCACAAATGTGGACCGGGCAATGTGGGCAATCGTGGATTATTACGGGACGTATGCGTATATTGCGGGGAACGCCTCCACGGGATACAATACAATGACCGTTATAAACTTGCGGACCAATTTATTGGCGAGTCAGACCAATATTGTTTCGGTAAGCATGTATAATCCCGTCATTGATTCGTCCAGCAATAATTTGTATGCGATTGGCGGCGATTATCGCACAGTGGTGCGATTTAACATTGTTGCTGGAACTGCGACCACCACCATATATACCGGGCCTCTTAACGGCAGAACTTTATGGATTGACCGCAATGACCGCTACTTGCTGGCGTCGTATTTCGGTTCCAGTGTAAACACCAGCACCTTTGCCATCATTCGGTTGTCGGATAATAGCGCGATTACCGTGAATGACCCGTTTAACAATTCGGCAAATGCGGGCATTTCCACGGCAGCAGCGGCATTTAGTTACAGCAATAATTACCCAAAGTTATATACCAATACGAATTTTGACAGTTATTGGGACGGGTTGCCACTTACCTTGCCAGGGACATTTACTTTAACAATTAATACCCTCATTACCGCATTGAACACTATTTGGTTTTCAGACAATGGCGGCGGAACCACATACAGTGTTATTCAAATTTTGAGGTCAAGCGATAATGTCATTGTTGCAACGCAAACTTTGACACACGCAAATGGTTGGGTGCATTATCCACAAGAACATCCATATTATTTGGACTATTTTACCGGCGAAAATTCAGTTATACTGCCGCCCGGAACATATTATGTTAGGGCAACCGCATATAACGGAAATGCGGTGGTAGAGAGATGGTATTCCATTTCCGGGAATGCGATTCTTAGCACCGCCGGCAGTTATATCAACTACAACACCCTTAGCGCAGTGGCATTTGATGAAAGCAGCACGTCGGCGTTTGTGGGCACCTCCACCTATGTCAGCGGGTTTTCCAACTCCATCTTCAAGTATCGGCTTACGGACGGCGCTTTGACGACTACGTATTCCGTGCCTGAAAAATTGGTGCTGTGTGTGCGCGGTCTGCACGTCATCAACAACGTCGGCTACGGCTTTTTGACATTCAATACGTCATCCATGTGGTACAGCACCACCCTTGACGCGTCATACAACACCGTGAATTCATATTTGGTGTTTGATGCGGCAGCAACCAACCCGGCCGCCAGCGTCACCGTGAAAACCCTGCCCTCCGGTTATTACAACTGCTACGACACGTATTACAACGTGGTGGAACGCCGCCTGTATTTGAAGTGTTTTTACAACGGGGTGCAAACAATGGTGGAGGCGCATACGTCGGGCATGTCGCTGGCCAAGAGCGATTTGCTACTATCCACGCCAACCAGCGGCATTATTTACGGCCCCGGCATGGACTTCACCACCAATCCAGCGATTGTGGGGTACAATATGTCGTTTGCCAATTTGACGGGCTCCACGTTTGAGGGCCTGGATATGTCCGGAACCACGCTATACGGCTGCAATTTGACCAACGTGAATTTCAATGGGTGCAATATGAGTTTTTGCGATTTGTCGGGCGCAACCATTGTTGGCGCAACGCTGTCCAATGTGAATTTGACCGGCAGCAATATGAGCCGCACAAATTTGGCGGCGGCGGGGACGCTCACCAACATCACCGCAACCGGGGCGTGGTTCAATGGCTGCACCATTAGCCGTGCCGTGTTGTCGGCGTTTGTCGGCTTTCCCAACATTTCGGGGGTGTCATTTAATGGGGCAACCTTTGTCGGCGTGGATTTCTCGGGTATTACTTTCACGGGGTCGTCATTTATTGGCGCCGTGCTGCGCGGGTGCGACTTTACTGGGTGCAACTTTACCAGCGCCAATTTGACGTCCGCCGACCTAAGCGGCGCAATCTTTACCAACGCAACGCTTAGTTTGGCGACATTGCGCAGCGCCAACGTGTATGGCGTCTCGTTTGTTACGGCTGCGTCTTTGATTGGCGCCGATTTTACGAGCGCGACAATGGTGGGCTGCAATTTGTCGGGGCTGTCCTTGCTTGGAACCAATTACACCAACGCAACCCTGATTGGCGCCGTGTTTGTGGGCGCAAATGTGTCGCTGACAACATTCACCGGCGCGGATTTAACGGGGGCAAATTTCACAAATGCGTTGATGGACAGCGCCAATCTCACCGGATGCGTGGTGGGGGTTCGCAGAAGCGCGTACGACGGCTTTACAAACACGCAGTCTGCGACATCCCAATGGCAGTATTTGTCAATGAACAATGCGCGCAACGCAACGTCGTTTTTGGCATACCGGTCTCCACAAGCAGTCAGCAGCATGTCTTCGTGGGACGACAATGCCGGCACCGGAAATCTCATAAATTATCCGTTTGTCCAACGACTGCCGGGTGGTAAAATGCTGGCGATTGCGGGTACGGATTATATGACCACCACCGGCCCATCCCTGTGGTTGTGCCCAGACAACGATAATAACTTGGCATCCTGTATTGCGTGGGAAAACACGTACTCGGCAACAATGTACATTAACGCAACGGTCACCATTTCAATGACGTTTGACCAAACCATCACGGGCGCATCCAACGCCAGTATATTGTATTACATACAGCGCGGGTTGGTGGGTTCGGCCCGGTATGCGTTGTATCAAAACAACGCCTCTAATGCGGTGACATATTTGTCGGGGCGTGTGTCTGAAACACTGACAAATGTGGAAGTTCGTCCGGGAGAAATCATTTACGTCACCATTAATCCCAATGGGTCGCATTCGTGGGATTACACCAATGTAAATTTTGAGATTGATTTGCTGTCGTATGCCGGATTTCCATTATACGGATACTTCACCAATGCGGATGCGTCCGGAATGACCGTATCTCTCGCCACAAACATCCGGAATGTGGATTTGTCCAACACGGCGTTGATGAATTTGACGGGATACACGCGGTTTTTGCCAAATGACTACTTTATGACATTTCCTACCATGGCGGCGTATGCGTTTAATACGGCAGACACCACCCGCACCAAGAATGCGGCAATGGGGTTCTTTGCCAGTTATGCGGCGCGCTCCATGTTTGACTTTCATTCGGACGGCGTCTTGTCCGGCGCAACTTTTATGTGGCGCAATCTGCTCACGGGAACCACCAACACCATCACCACCCGGTCTCGTCCAATGTGGTGCACCGTTGATTATTCCGGGAATTATATGTTGGTCGGTGGCTATTTTCTTAGTGGCACCAGCCACGTGTTGAATGCCTACGATTTGACAAATGGAAATTTTGCGTTTGACCATTACCCGGTTGCTACCGGCGACAGCGTGTTTAACATCCAAATTGACCGCACAAACACATACGCGTATATGTCCAACGGCAATTCCACGGTATGGCGGGTTAATTTATTCAAAGCCGGTGGTACGCGAGATTACACGTCGCTGTATTCCAGCGGAAATGGGGGGCGGTTTGTATGGATTGACCGCAACGACCGCTTTTTGTTATACAGTATGTATGGGTTGGGGATTAACACCAGCACCTTTGCCATCATTCGGCTGTCGGACAACAACGCGATTACCGTGAATGACCCGTTTAACAATTCGGCAAATGCGGGCGTTTCCACGGCGGCGGCGTCGTTTAGTTACACCAATAACTACCCCTTGGTACAGTATTTTGACAGTTATTACGATGGCGTGAATTTAACATTGCCGGGGTCTTTTACGCTAACCATCAACACACAAATAACGTCGCTGAACACGATTTGGTATTCGGATAGTCAAGGCGGCATCACCAGCAGTGTCATCCAAATTGTGCGGTCAAGTGACAACGCCGTTGTGGCAACCCAGACGCTTACGCACGGCAATGGTTGGATGAGTTATCCCCACCAAACGCCGTATTATTTGAATTATTTCACTGGCGCAAATTCGGTTACATTGCCCCCAGGGACGTATTATGTAAAGGCGACCGGTTACAACGCCGTTCGCCTGGTGGTAGAGAGATGGTATGCCATTTCCGGAAATGCGGTTCTCAGCGTCCCCGGCAGTTACATCAACTACAACACCCTTGGCGCCGTGACGTATGACGACACCAGCACCTTTGTGTATGTGGGAACCACCGCCTATGTCAGCGGGTTCGCAAATAACATTTACAAGTATCGGCTCAGTGACGGTGCGTTGATTACCACCTACATTGTTCCCGAAAAGTTGGTGCTGTGTGTGCGCGGTCTCCACATCAACAACCGCGTTGGATACGGGTTTTTGAACTACAACACTTCGGCGACGTGGTACGGCGCAACCATTGACGCGTCTTCTAACACCGTGAATTCATATGTGGTGTTTGACCCGTACACCACGGACGCCATTTCCACGGTCACCGTCAAGACCTTGCCCAGCGGCTACTCCAATTGCTACGACACCTATTACAACGTCGTGGAGCGCCGCTTTTATTTGAAATTGTTTTACAACGGCGTCCAAACGGCGGTGGAAGTCCATAACTCCGGCCTTTCGCTTGCCAATTCCGACGTGATGTTTGCCCCCGCAATGGCGATGGCGTTTGGCCCCGGCATGGATTTCCGGGCGAATCCACGCATTGCGGGATACAACCTGTCATTCGCGAATTTGACCGGCGCCGTATTTACGGGGCTGGATTTGTCGGGAACCACCTTGTACGGGTGCAACTTGACCGGCGTGGATTTCAGCGGGTGCAATTTGAGCCGCTGCGATTTGTCGGGGGCCAATGTCACCGGAACCCGCTTCGTCGGAACCAATCTCACCGGCGCCAATTTGGCAAATATTAATTTCGGCACGGTGTCGGCCTTTTCCGGCGTGTCATTGAATGGCGCCACCTTGAATGGCTGCACGGTAAGCCGGGCGGTGTTGGCGGCGTTGTCGGGTTTCCCCAACATGTCCGGCATCATTTTTGACGGCATTACATTCACCGGCGCCGATTTGTCCGGCATCAGTTTTACGGGGGCGTCGTTTGTGGGGGCGGTTATGCGCGGCTGTAATTTGACGGACTGCGACTTCTCCGGCGCCAATTTGTCGTCCGTGGATTTAAGCGGCGCCAATTTGACACGCGTGAATTTGACCAATGCGACAATCAACGCCTTGACCCGCTTTACGGGGGCAACGCTTACCGGCATTGTCAGCAACAACCTTGCCGGCGGAACCACGTATTTGTTGCCGGCGGCTTACACCATCATTCCACAGCGGTGGATTGGCGAGCCCATTGTCACCACCGACGCCAGCAGCGTGTCGCTCGGGTTCTTTGTTAGTCGCACCCAAGCGCGCACCTTTGACAGCGACGGATACTACACCTCGGATTCACGCGCCTTTGTCGTGTATCGCAATATGGGGACGGGGGTGTCTTCGTCTCAGATTTCGGGGGTTCGTTTGCCAAGCGCCACCGGCTTTGATTACAGCGGCAACTACATGTTTGTCAGCAACTTTTTTGTTAGCGGCGCGGCGTATTCCGTGAAACGCGTCAATCTCAGCACCGGCGCCATTGATGCGACATACGGAACCACCTTTTCCACCAGCGTCGTGGTGGATAACAGCAGCACGTTTGTGTATTTCGCCGACAACAACAATGTGTCAAAAACAAACATTGGCACCGGAACCACCACCAACATTTACACCAGCGGCGCCGGCGGGGGGCGCAATTTGTTCATCAATAAACAAAGCACGCACTTGGTGTACGCCTCCTACGGCAGCAGCACAAACACCTCCTTTTTGGCGATTATCCGCATTTCGGACAATGCGGTCATTGCCACCATAACCGACCCGCTCAGAAGCCGCAACGCCAGCAACGTCATGGGTGTGGCCGGGTTTGATGACGCCGGGCTGTATGTGTTTGTTTCCACCACCGCAACGCCGCCGTCAGGGCAATCCAATCACATCTACAAGTATCGTCTATCGGATGGCGCGCTGATTACCACATATTCCATGCCGGCAAATGTCGTCATAGGAACCATGGCGTGTATGGGCAGCGTGGGCTACGCCTTTACCATTAGAAACAACACCACGCTGGCGGCGTCTTACTACGTGTTTGATGCGTACACCACGGCGGCAACCGCGTCGGTCACGGCACTCACCCTGCCCAGCGGCTATACCAACGTCATCGGCTATTTTTACCACCCCATTGAAGTGCGCCACTATTTGAAGTTATTTTACGGCAACACCCTGGTGGTGGTGGAAATCAACAACCCGGGGGTGTTCTACAACGAAGCCGGCATTGTGCTGGGCGGCGGATTCATCTACGGCGCGGATGTCAGCATGAACGCGTTTTCATTGCTGGGACAGAATTTGCGCGGCGTGAATTTGGCGGGGTCGGTGTTTTCGGGGCGCACCGATTTGTCCGGCATAACGCTCACCGGCGCGTCATTGAACAGCATGAATATGGCGGGGGTGACTATGACAAACTGCGATTTGTCGGGAACCACGATGGCCGGCGCAACCTTGAATGGCGTGGCGTTTGTCCAAGTGAATTTGACGGGCGTGAATGTCAGCGCCGCCTCCACGGTTGCGGGCCTCACCTTTTCACAAGTGCTTATGCCAAATATGACGCTTCAAAATTACAATTTTGATGGCATGAATTTGGCGGGGTCTGGATTCACGGGGTCTAATTTTGCGGGCTCTACCTTCCGGGGCACGGCGCTCACGGGGGCAACTTTTACCAATGCGGTCATAAGCAACACCGACTTTTCGGGCGCAACCATGTCAAACGCGGTATTCACCGGCGCAACCTTGACGGCGGCCTTGATGCGGGGGGCAACACTGACAGGTGCCAACTTCACCAATGCATCGGCCGCGGGCGTCAGTTTGTTTAATGCCGTGCTTACCGGCGCCGTATTTACAAACGCGGTGCTGACCAACGCCAGTTTCAATGGCGCAAGCATGTCGGCCGCGAATTTAACGGGCGCGGCTTTGACGGGGGCAGACTTCACAAACGCCGTCTTGACGGGCGCAACCCTCAGCAGCACAAATATGACAAATGCGGTTCTTACGGGGGCGGCATTGGGGAATGTGGCCCTGACCGGCGCAACCTTGACCGGCGCGACCTTTGGAAACAACACCGGCTATCCCGCCACAATTCCCGTGGGATACACCGTGTTCTTCTCGTATTTGACCGCGCGGAATTATACCACCACGGATGCGTCCAATGTTCCCGACGCGGGGCTGTATGTCAGCAAACTCGGCAACAAATTGTTTGATTTTTCGTCGTATTTGGACGCAAGCAACGGCGTCGTGAATGTGTTTAATATTGTGTCCGGCGTGAATACCCAAATCACGGGAATAAATCGGCCGTATTACGGCTCGTGCGATGTCAGCGGGGCATTTTACTATGTCGCGGCTGCCAGTGGCGGCATTCGGCGGGTCAATCTCTCCACCCTTGCCATTGACACCTCGTATGCCAGCACGTATGCCAATTTATGGAACACGCAAGTGGATAATACCGGCAGATATTTGTATTGCGCCGACGCATCTAACGCGTATCGTGTCACCTTGACCGGCGGAGGACCAAGTGTTACGGCCATTTCTACGGCCGGCAGCGGCACTGGTAGGAATGTGTACCTAGACCGGAACAGTTCGTATTTGGCGTACGGCAGTGCGGCAGCGCTCACTGTGGTGCCGCTCACCGTCCCTGCATCCCGCTACGTGTCTCTGGCGTCGCTTACGTCCGACGCCTCATTGAGCATGTATATTCCATTTGACGGAAGTTCGGTGGATTTGTGCGGAACCACGGTCACCACGGTCGGGTCGCTCAGTTATGTTGCGGGTATCACCGGGTCGCAGTGCGTGTATTTCAATAACACCATTACCACGCAAACAAATGCAGCGAATTATGTTTGGATTACAAATGGCGGGTATTGGGGCGCTCGCACAATTGCGTTATGGTTTAATGTCACCAGTATGGCGTATTACCAAACAATTGTCGGGTTTTCAAATGCGGCATTCACGGCCGGCTGTATTCAATTTGATTTGGATAACACCAACGCTCGCTTGGCCATGCATTTTGCGGTTCCCAGTTATTGGACCGTCATATACACGCCAAACAACAGCATTGCCGCCAACACGTGGTATCACCTGGTTGCCACCATGAGTGCCACAAATGTGGTTGCCGTGTATTTGAACGGGGCAATGGTTGGAACGGCGGCTGGAACGGGCGCGCCTACATCAACACTGTATGACCGCTTTCGCATTGGTGGCAGCGGGTGGAGTGATCGCGGGTTTAACGGCTATGTGGATGACTTCCGCCATTACAAGCGCGTGCTTACCGGCGCCGAAATACTGGCATTGAAGAACATGAACATGTTGCGGGCGCAAAGCCGGTATTTGTCAATGGATAACACGGTTGCGGATGCCTGCGGGAATGCCGTATATCGCGATGGCTGGGTCACATTCCAGCGAGGGCTGCGCGGAAATGCGGCATATTTCAACAATGTGGTTTCACCCGCTGCAGTTCCGACCAATTTTTTGACAATGCCGGGACCAGCATCTTGGAGCAGTGCATCCAATCGCACATTTGCGTTTTGGTTCAAGCCAACCACCACCTTTAATCAAACCATATTTAGTTTATGTGACGCCGGCTTCACCAACCCGTCTTTGCAACTGGATATCAATCCGACAAATCCGTCAATCTCGCTGTATGTTGCGGCGCCGTATGCTTGGACGGGGACCATTACCTCCGCCAACAACACCATTGTTGCGAATGTGTGGCAACATGTTGCGATTGTGGAGTCCAATGGCGTGTGGCGCCTGTATTTGAACGGGCTTCTTGTTTCCGGCAGTATAACGGAGTTGTCGCCTCCGCCGGCCCACATGTATGCGCTCATCCGCTTGGCGGGCAGCGGGGACAATTATCGCGGGTTCAACGGCTACCTCCAAGACTTCCGCATGCTTGAATACGCAATGGACATAAATGACATCCAAACCTTGATGTATTCCGCGTATTTGTGTAATCCGGTGAATACGGTGTCCGGTATAACCGGGCAAAGCATTTACATTCCATTTGATTATATGGCGGCTGATTTGTGCGGAAACACGGTAGGGGTCGGTGGCACGCCACAATATGTTGCCAATGGTCCCACCGGCGGAAACTGCGTGTTTTTCAATAACACGATTAGCACACAAACCGCACCCGCGCATTTCACCTTTGTTTCCAATAATGGGTATTGGGGGAATCGCACAATTGCGTTCTGGTTTAATACTACCAGTATGGCGTATTACCAAACAATCGTTGGGTTATGCAACAGCGCTTATACAAGCCCGTGTATTCAATTTGATTTGAATAATGCAAATGGAAGACTCTGGTTAGCAATTGCTCTGGGCTCAAATAATCCTTGGACAATGCAGATAAGCAGCGCAGATAACCAAATTGTGACAAACACGTGGTATCACGTTGCCTTAACCATCAATGCTACAACATTTGTTGCTACTTTGTTTTTGAATGGGGTTCAAATCGCAACCGGAACTGGAACTGCTGCGCCGGCTGCGTCAATGTATGACCGCTTCCGCATTGGTGGAAGCGGCGACAATGCTCGTGGCTTCAACGGCTATGTTGACGACTTCCGCAATTTTACACGGGTGTTGTCGGCAACCGAAATCGCCGCATTGGCCCGGCCCGACACCGCCGCAACGGCGCTGGCCACCACCATTGCCAACCCGTATCTTTCCAGGAATTATGTGGGCGCGGCCATGGATGCCGTGGCATATGACGAAACCAGCACATTCGCATTTGTGTCGCTGTCAGCCAACGTGGGCGGCAGCGACGGCGTGTCGTATGCCAACAATGTATTCAAATACCGCATATCGGACGGAGCCTTGATGACGACATACAGCGTTCCTGCCGGCTTTTACGTCGCCAGCGGCGGCATTGAGATTTACAACGGCGTTGGCTACATTTTTGCCAAGGGGGCGTCGTCGTCGTATTTGACATTTGACCCAGTGGTGGGGAATGCTGTGACGGTGGTGTCCTACCCCCCCGGTTTCAGCAATTTTATCAGCAAGGCATACAACGCCGCCGAAAACACGCTGTGCGTGAAATTGTTCTATAACGGCGTGCCGGTCATCGTGGAATTCAATAACACGGGGCTTGACTTTGGAAAGGGGGCGATAATTGGGTCCGGCATTGTGTACACCGGCGCCGATTTGTCGTATCGCGTGCTGTCATCCGTGCCGCTGAGTGGGCTGGCATTTAATTCCGACAGCATATTGTTGAATTCGGCAAATGTTTTCGGCGTGAATCTCACGGGGGTGACCCTTGGACGCAGCCAATTCTTGGCGATATATGACGCCAGCGGCAGCAGCAGCATTAAAACCCGCGATTTCACCGGCGTCATTATGGCAAACGTGGATTTGTCGGGCTTGAATCTGTCGGCAGGATTCAACTTTACCGGTGCCAATTTGATAGGCGTGAATTTCACGGGCTGCAACTTGACAAACGCCGTATTCGCAAATGCGGATTTAACGGGCGCCAAATTGACGGGGGCGGTGCTTACCGGCGCCGATTTTACAAATACCATACTGTCCGGGCGCCGCAATGCCGTGGACGGGTTCTTGTCATCTCCCACCACCCAATCCGCCACCAGTCAGTGGCAGTATTTGACAATGAACAATGCCCGCAATGCCACCACGTTTTTGACATATCGTGCCGGAGCGGGTGGATATTCCAATTTGAACCAATGGGACCCCAATACGGCGTCAGTTGCGGCGAATTCACAGTATCCCTTTATTTCGGCGGTTGCCGACGGCAAGTCCATGGTGTTGAATACGTACGTCATTACAAATGGGCCGTACATACTGGTGTGCCCGCCCGACAATGATGCCAGCAATGTGTGCTTGGCGTGGCGCAATCCCTATCCAAGCACGGTATCCGTCAACGGCGCCATTACGGTGCGCATGCTGAATATTGCGTCCAATACCGTGGTTGTGGACGGAACCACCAGCACGGTGACATACGCCGCCAAGGGCTACTTTCCATCCACGGGCTCCGTGTTGATTGCGCAGACATACACGCCCACAACCGCAACCCGCGTGAATTCCATTGCGCCGTGGTTTTTCCAGATTGGCCCAGACAACGTGTGGGCGTATTGCGTCATTCGTGATGCCGCCGGAAACGCCATTGCCACCAGTTCATCCTCAAAATGGTATCCATCCGGCGATTATTACACGCTGACATTCCCGAACCACACGTTACAGGCAAACACGCCGTACACATTTTACTATTATGCCAATGTAAATGTGTTTGGGCTTCAAGCCTCCACCGCCGGCAACAACATACCGGCGGCGTATATGAGCGTCACCACCTTGACAACCAATTCCGTTCCCAATGTTGCGTATTTTGTGCAGCGGGGGCTCACCACGTCTGCCCGGTATGTGCTGTATGGGTCTGGCACGGTAAATACCACATCACTGTCCGCGACTGTGGCAATCACGGCCTCCGACATTCAACCCGGCGAAGTGGTGTATGTCATGATTAATCGCAACGGCTTATTTAATAGCGATTTTACGGCAATGACCGTTGATTTTGATATTGTTGGCTACAACGGCGTTAGTTTTGGCGCAGTCACCGATTTGAGTGGCGCGGTAATGACCAATGCCTTTGTGAATACCGCCACCTACGCCCGCACGGCCAACATTGTAAAGACAAACACCGTTGGCATCCGCGGCATTACGTCATACTGGCCTTCCGGCTATCGCCACGTGTTTTCGTCGTTGTACGGCATGCCGTTTGTGGCCAACAGCGGACAACGCGCGCTGTTTGTAAGTGAGGAATACCGCCGCGCATACGACATCATTGGCTACGCCAACAGCACCGATTATATTATATACCGTGACTTGTACAATAACAATAACGCGGTGTATACCTCGGCCAACAATTGGAATGTCTTGACAACTGGTATGGTGGACTATACCGGAAATTATTATTATACCGCAGTGTGGGTGGGGGCGGGTATCGTACAATACAACCTGCGCCGCAACACCTACGACGCCTTGTGGCTCAGTTCCACAATTAATTTCAGCAACGCGGTGGTGGATTCAACTGGGGCATTTGTGTATGCCGGAACTCCCACCTACGTGTATAAAGTCAGCACCAAAGACGGAACCAATTCCGCCATATACAGCGGTGGTGCGGGCGGGGGGCGGTTGGTGTTCATTGACAAAATGGACCGGTTCTTGATTTACGTCAGTTACGCCGGAACGTTCTTTGCCGTTATCAACTTGGCGACCAATGGCGTCATTACCGCAACCGTGCCGTATAACACGCGCTACCCCAGCAATGTGGTGGACATCCTGGAATTTGATGCCAACAGCACATTTGCGTTCATGTCATATACCGTGCGCAGCGCCGGGTTCACCAACGACATCTTCAAGTATCGGTTGTCGGACGGCGTCTTGGTGGGGCAGTACATTATGCCGGCCGGGTATTATGTCGCGGGGTCGGGTATCGCAGTTTCGTATGACAACAGCATTGGGTATGTGTTTATTACTGGCGGCGGGTCGGAATACGTCACGTTTGACCCGACGGTTTCTTCCATGACTGCCGCCACCACGGTGCGCTCCTTCCCGGCCGGCTATTACAATTGGTGCGGCAAGTATTACAACATCAATGAAAAGAAGTTGTATTTGAAGTTGTGGTATGCGGGCGCACCCGTTGTTGTGGAAATGAACCGCAGCGGCGCATTTACAATGGCCTTTGGAACCAGCGTCGTGGCCGGCCCCGGCATTACGTTGACCGGCGCAAATTTGAGTAATACGAATTTGCAGGGCTCCACGTTGACCGGCGCCAATATGACCGGAATTAATCTTTCATCCGGGTCATTGACGGGCGTGGATTTGAGCGGCGTTAGCATCACCGGCGCAAATTTGACGGGCGTGGATTTCACCAACGCCAGCAATGTGAACGGGGCCGACATTTCCGGGTCAACACTCACGGGCGCCAATTTTACGGGCGTGTCGCTCACGCTGGCGCAGTTGCGCACATTCCCCAGCCTGGCCGGCATTACGCTTACCGGCATATCCATCAGCGGCGAAAACCTCACCGCCTTGAATTTAACCGGCACAACGCTGTCCAGTTGCACGCTCACAAATTGCGGGCTGCAAGGGATGTCTTTGGTGGGGTGCGTGTTTGCGGGCTCCGTATTCACGGGCTGCGATTTCAGTGACGCCGACCTGAGTGGCGCAAATTTGAGTGGCACCAGCATGACCGGCGCGAATTTAACGGGCGCCAATTTGACAAATGTCACAGTGGATGGTTTGACGTCGTTTTTGGGGGCGACGATGGCCGGGGTTCAGTCCGTGGGCATTGTGGGCTTTACCTTCAACTACCCCGTGAATTACACGCAGTATTTCCGCAACGTTCCGTCGTATTCTTACTCGCTGTCATCATCATACTGGAGTAATTATTTTTTTATAAGTCGCACCTACTCCAAGTATTATGATTGGTATGTAAATTACCTGGCGTCGGGGTCAGTGTATTACAAAAATATGGCAACGGGTTCATACGGCGTGTTGTCGGGGCTGGCGTATCCCAATATGATGTGGTTTGATTACACCGGGACATATGGATTTATTTCCTTGTGGTCTGAAAGCGGCATTAAACGCCTCAATTTAGCTACAAACGCCATTGATTATACGTATGGCTCCACCCATTCTACCACAGTCCAAGTGGACAACAGCGGCGTGTTCATGTATTGTGCAAATGCTACCAATGTGTATAAATACAACATTGCTACGGGGGCGCTTGCGGCAACGCTTTATACAGGCGGCGCAGCCGGTGGTCGTCATGTGTGGATTGACAAGAACAGCATGTATTTGTTATACAGCACGTATGCCTCTGGCGGTAAATTCACAATCATCACCATTAGTTCCGGCGCAACACGCGACATTACCAGCCCGTATTCCGCACGTAACTATAACGGAACCGTGGATGTAATTGGCTGGGACGACACCAGCACCCACGTGTATTTGACGTGGTCACAAAATGTAAGCAGCGGAACCACGTACACCAACAACTTGTTCAAGTATCGCCTCAGTGACGGCGCGTTGATTGCGACATATGTGCCGCCGTCTGGCTTTTATTTGTCGGGGGTCATTGTGTTTGGTGGCGTTGGCTACGCATTTAGAAGCACCGGCAACACGTATTTGAGTTTTGATTTGGCGTCCACCAGTTCCACGGCGTCATTTACCACGCTCACCATGCCAACCGGCTTCAACAACTACATATTTGGATGGTACAACCCCTTGGAAAGGCGGCAGTATTCCAAATTGCTGTTTAACGGCGCGCAGTGCATCGTAGAATGGGCACTGAATGGCGCGGGCTGGATGACGCCGGCAATTGTGGGGCCACACGTCTCCCTGTCCGGCGTGTCGCCAATATCCAATCAAAACTGGCGCAGTGGCTCGGATTTGGAAGGCGTGGACATTTCGGGCCGCGATTTGAGTGGAACGTCATTGGTCGGCGGAGATTTGAGCGGCACCATACTCACGGCGGCGGCATTGACCGGCGTGGATGTATCCGGCGCTAGAACCGGCATGTTTATTGGAACGCCGGCTGCCATACCCGCGGGCTACGCCATTGTGGCGCAAACACTCATTGGCCCGTATGCCGGGCCGTTTTCTGGCGTTGATTTCAGCGGCGCCGATTTCAGCGGCGTGAATTTAACCGGCACCAATTTCACGGGGTGCAATCTCACAAACGCCAATTTTATGAATGCGGTGATGACCAGCGCCACGATTTTCACTGGCACTACGCTGACGGGCATTCAGTCGGGCGGCATTAGCGGCGGCAGCGCCCCCTCCGGATTGCCCGCAGGGTACGCGTTTTTCAATACCACGGTTGCCGGCACCACGCTCGCAAATGGCGGCGTCATCTTGGGTCCCGGGTGTAATCCGGTGAATGCGGCATTGGCGGGAATGGACCTGAACAATGCGGTGCTAACCGGCGCTACCCTGGCAAACAAAGATTTGTCGGGGGCGTCATTGAGAAGCGTGAATTTGAGCGGCGTGAATTTGGGGGGCGCCAATTTGACGGGGCTGGATTTGAGCGGCGCCGTGTCCGGGCCCATTGTGGGCACGCCGTCTGCCTTGCCGCTTCGCGCTCTCCTCTACAACCAATTCATTGTTGCCACCGGCGTGGTGTTGAGCAGTGGCGTGGATTTAAGTGGCGCAAACTTGACCGGCGTGAATTTGAGCGGCACAAATTTAACAAATGCGAATTTGACCAATGCGAATTTGTCGGCGGTGTCGCTGTCATCCACCACGAACTTCACGGGCGCAACCTTTACCGGCGTGATTAACAACACCAACATTGTGGGCAGCACGGCGTTGTTGCCCAGCGGGTATTCGTTGTATTCCGCAAACGCAACCTTTGGCGCAAACGGGCACCAAATGGGCAACACCAACTACTTTGTAAATGCCGGCTTCTTTGTTTCAAAAACGGCATACAAGGCGTATGACATTGTCACCGTGCCGCAATCAGTTATACCGGGGTCAAGCATTATTCAGTATACCACGTCCAGTGCGTGGGGCGGCGGGGAATACGGCGGGCTGCACAACACCCCGATGCTTGATAGCACGGTCCCTGGGTCGTGGGCGCCACACACCACCACCGGCGCGTGGGTCAAGATTGACATCGGCTCGCCAATGGTGGTCACCGGTGTAACCACACAAGGCCGGTATGATTACAACCAGTGGGTCACTTCGTACACGGTTGCCGTCAGCACGGATGACGTCACATACACCAGCGTCGGCGGCACCTACACCGGAAACACCGACCAACAAACCAAGGTGACAAACACGTTTGCGTCGCCCGTCACGGCGCGCTACGTGCGCATTACACCCACCGCAAACGCGGCCAACGGCATGTCCATGCGCGCGGATGTGGTACTACAAAACAACACCGCAACGTGTGTGGTGAGGGACGTGATTGCCGGCACAATGAATTACGTGAATTATCTTTCGCCGTATTATGCGGTGTATCACTACGATGCCACATACGCGTGGATCACGACCTGGCTTGGTTCCAGCCAGAAGATACACAAATACAATCTCGCCACGGGCGCAACGGATTATGTGGTCAACGGCATCATCAGCCAGAATTTGGCCATTGATTCGTCATCGGCATTCATATACGCGTGTGATGGAACCTACGTGTATCGCATTAACACCACGACGTATGAAACAACCACCATTTATTCAGGCGGCGCCAATGGCGGCAGAACCGTGTTTATTGATAAACTGAATAAATATTTGCTGTATTCGTCGTACGGCGCTACCACCAACACCTCGTTCTTTGCGGTCATTAATTTACAGAACAACAATACCGCATACACGGTGACAGACCCCTTTGCCACGCGCAACAACAGCAATTTCTTGTGGTCTGTTGCGTTTGATGACACCAGCAGTTTTGTGTTTCTCACTACCACCACGGTGGTTGCCGGGTCTGCAAACAACATTTACAAATATCGGCTGTCGGACGGCGCGCTCATCACCACATATACCGTGCCGATTGGGCTGTATTCCTTGTCATACGGCATGCAGATCATTGGGTCGGTGGGCTACGCATTCTTTACCAAATACCGCGGGCAGGCATACTCCACCATATCGCAGTATTCCACGTCGTCGTCGTGGGAAAGCAGAGCCATTGGCGGGGCGTATAATGACCCGCGCATTGACGGCGGCGGGTGGTCGCCTTTGACTGCGGCTGGGTCGTGGGTGCAAGTTGATTTGGGCGCCGCCATTCCGGTGGTGGGCGTGGTCATTCAAGGCCGCCCGGATTTCGCACAATGGGTCACCACATACACGGTTTCTGTCAGCAACGACAACTCCACCTTTACGGCGGTGTCTGGCACGTTCATCGGCTCCACCGACCAAAACACCAAGCGATACAGTTACTTCACCACGCCGGTGGTGGCCAGGTATGTGCGCGTGTTCCCCACTGCCGACAGCAATGGCCGGTCCATGCGCATGGATGCGTTGATTGGGCGGGCATACGATTACGCCGCCTTTGACGCAACCACCACCGCCGCAACCGCCAGCATCACTCTCATGAATTTACCCAACGGCTTGAACAACGCCGTGGGAACGGCATACAACGTGGTAGAAGACCGCTACTATTTGAAGTGCTACAACAGCAGCGGCACGCCCACTATAACCGAATTCTCCGCAATCAAGTCGCCGTTCAATACAAATGGGCTCACCTTTTCCAGCAACAGCGTCATTATGGGGCCAAGAATCAACCTGGCAAATGTCGCCGTGTCGGGCTATACCATTACTTCCGCAAATTTGACAAATGCGGTGCTGACAAACACCAGTTTCGCAAACACGGTTATGCGCAGCGTGAATTTGAGCGGCGCAAATGTGTCTGGCGCAATTTTCACGGGGGCGGATTTGAGCGGCGCCGTCTCCGGGCCACTGGTCGGAACCCCGTCTGCCACATTTTCGTCGGGCACGGGTTTCCGCAATCAATACATTTTGGCACCGTATGTTGCGTCTTTGCGCGGCATCTCGTTTGCCGGCTTGGATTTATCGGGATTTAATTTGACCGGCGTGGATTTGAGCGGGTGCGATTTCAGCGGGTCATCCTTGACAAATGCCACGCTGTCGTCGGCAACCCTCACAAATGCCGGATTCACAAACGCGGATTTGCGGTCTGCCACGCTGTCGTCGGCAAACCTCACAAATGCCGTATTCACAAACGCGGATTTACGCGGCGCAAATGTCGGAAACGCCATATTCACGGGAACCACCCTCAACGGCATCAAAACCAGCGCCATGGTCAATGTTCCTGCCGGGGCATTGCCAACCAATTATGCGTATTATTGCGGCTATGCGGGATATGCGGCATACAATCCCGCGTCAATCAATCAAGGCTCCCAGAGCGTGTACGTCAGTCGCACCGCAAACAAGGTCATTGACTTGGCGCTGTCATGGAGCACGGGCACCATTGGCTACAAGAACGTCATGACCGGCGCAACCAATTACCTGACAACAGGGTTGGGGGCGGTATATCCCGGCACATACGACCCCAGCGGCAATTTTTACTACCAAACCAAGTTCTGGGGCGGCGGAATTAACAAGATTGACGCGTCATCCGGCACGGTGGTCGGCAGCATTGGATACGGCGGCATTACCGCGTGTGTGGATAATTCCGGCATCTTCTTGTACACCTCCGACCGACTCAATGCCTACAAATATAACTTGACAACGGGGGCCACGCCGGTAACGCTGGCCAGCGGCGTGTCCGGCGGCGGCTTGCATCTGTGGCTCAACCGGTCCAACACCTTTGTCACGTACTGCTATTTTAGTGGAGGCGCCACCAGTTATGTCAAGTTTGTTCGTTTGAGCGACAACGTCACCACCGCAACCGTCACGCCAATGAGCGCCGAAATCGCGGCACGCAACAACTACACCAATGTCTCGCAATCCGCATTTGATGAAAACGGCAGCGTGGTGTTGTTCTCTCCCGAAGTCACCGCCGGACAGGCAAACCACTTGTACAAAATGAACTTGACAACCGGGGCGTTGGTGTGCACCATTACCGTGCCTGTGGGCACCTATTTTGCGGCGGCGCCCTTGGTGTTCTTGATTGGCACCTACTTTTACGCCTTCCCGGCCGCCAACTTTACAACGCCGGTCACCACGTACTGCACCTTTGATGCCACCGTCACAACCAACACCGCCATTACCACCGGCCTCAGTTTGCCCACCGGATACAGCAACGTCATTGACACGTATTACAACGTCGCCGAAGCCCGCGCGTACATCAAGTTGTTCTACTTGGGAATACCCACCATCGTGGAAGTCACCGGCAGCAGCGGCGGCGTGTTGCGCATCAACACCACGCTGGGAATGGGCGTTATATTGGGTCCCAACGTGGATGCCAGCACGGCGGTGGTGCGGGGCATGAACCTCAATAACGCCGTCCTTACCGGCGCAAATGTCGCCGGCCTCAACTTTTCGGGAACCGCCATGCGCGGCGCGGATTTGTCCGGCGGGTTGTTGAATTCGGCCACATCCACCGCAATGGATTTGAGCGGCGCCAGAACGGGGCAATACACCGGTAACTTTTCACTGGTTCCCTCCGGCTATGTGGAGCGCAACCGCTACTTGGTGGGGCCGTATGCCGGTCCCTTTACCGGGGTGGTGTTTGACAGCACTGATTTCAGCGGCCTGAATTTGAGCAACATTAATTTCAGCGGCGCAACATTTACCAACTGCACCTTCACAAACGCCACGCTGGCGTCCGCCAATTTCACGGGCGTTACAATCACCGGCGGGTCGTTGCGGGGGGCGGCGCTTGGCTCCGCCATTTTAACCAACGTCGTCATGTCGGGTGTGGATATATCGGGCGTCGTTATGGCAACGGCTTCATTTTCCAACGTGGTTGCCAGCGGCATGTTGAACACGCCGGCGTCGTTGCCGTCGGGCTACTTTATGGCAAACGGCTTTATTTTGGGGCCGGGTTCAAGCATCGCCGGCTTCACGCTTACAAACTCCGATTTTTCAGGCGTGAATTTGACCGGCGTGAATATGACCGGAACCCGGTTTGTGAATTGCAATTTTACAAACGCAACGCTCACCGGCGTCACCGTGTCGGAAACCACCGATTTCAGTTCCTGCAATTTGACCAACGTGTATTCTCTCCCCTTGACGGGCTCCACCGCGTTGCTGCCGTATAATTTTGCGATGGCGGATCGGCTGCTGTTCAAGGGCACGCTGGTGTATAGCGAAACGGGGGCTGCGCTCACGCACACGTACGGCGATATTCGCGGCTTTCCTCGTTTGCCGCTGTTCACAAATTGGATGTTTAGTGTGGATTTCAGGGTCACCGGCGGCGCGGCCACGTGGCGCGGCGTCATTGGCAACATGTACGCATCCACAAATAATCGGGGATGGGGCTTGTGGGTCAGCAACGCAAACAACTTGTATTGGTCGTTTAACACGGGCGGAGCCGGCGAATTTTCCATCCCGGGATTTGCGGTGTCACTGAATGTGAATTACACCGTCACCGTCATTCGCCGTGCCGCAAAATATGACTTTATATTCATTAATCGCGACACCGGCGCGGTGATTGCCACGCACTCCTACACCAACTCCGCCAATTATGGAATGATTGACACGGCGGGCGGAACATACACGGTGTCGTATGCCGGGTATTGGGCCAAGGCAACCGAGGCAATGGTCGGCAGCGTAACTCGCGTGGTTGCGTACGTCGGCGTAGACGGCTACAACTATTCCGGACAAACGCTCGTGGGAACCGACTTTTCCGGCGTCAATTTGACCGGCTCTAATTTTGCGGGGTCCGTGTTTTCGGGCTGCAACTTTACCAATGCCACCCTGTCCCTTACCAACATTGACGCCACCAGCGATTTCAGAACCAGCAATTTAACGGGCATGTATTCGCTGCGAACGGGCGGCGTGGGGGCTGTGTCCGGCGGCGTGGCGCTCAATACCACCACCTTGTTGCCGACGCAATTCAAGAACGTTGCCGGCACCATTTTCAAGGCAGGCTTGGTGTATTCCGCCAGCGGAACAAACTTGGTCACCAACAACATTACGGCCGGCGGCTTCCCCACGCTGCAAGGCAACACAAACTGGGCATTTAGCGTGGATTTTGTGGTCACCGGCGGCGCCGGCACGTGGCGTGGATTGATTGGCAACATGTACACCTCCGCCGGCTACCGCGGCTGGGCAATCTGGCTCAGCAACGCCAACACCCTGTATTGGTCATTCAATACCGGCGGGCACGAATACACGCTCACCGGCTTTGATGTGGGGGCAACCATGCACAACATCACGCACACCGTCACGGTGGTAAAGCGCGGCACAAACATTGATTTTATGCTCACCGACGCCTCCACTAACCGGCTGCGCGTGTATTCCGCGGCTATGGGCAGTTTTGCGCTGGGAACCGGCCAAGTGTCCTTGGGAACCTGGGTTGTGCCGGGCACGGAAAACTGGGTGGGCACCATCACGGGCGTGCGCGCATACGTGGACCCGCCCGTTCCCACAATGTCTTGGACGCACCCCGCCCAGACGTGGGTGCCTGGGGGCGCAGGCACCTTCACCATCACGCCCCCCATCAGCAATTCCAGCGGCGCATTCACGTACACCAGCGGCAACACCGCCATTGCGACAATTGCCGGCACTGCCGCCACCATGCTCACGCCCGGCACAGTCACCTTCACCGCAGCCCAGGCGCTGTCGGAGAATTACGTTGCCGGCTCCGTGAATGTCAGCGTCGTCATTAACAAGGCGGCACCCACCATCGGCGCCTTTATGGGCGGCGCCGTGTCTAAGACGTATTTGACCGACGTGTCGTTTGCCGTGGTGCCGCCCACCAGCGACAGCAGCGGCGCCATTACGTATTCCTCCGGAAATACCGGCGTGGCCACCGTGGTTGACGGCATCGTCAGCATTGTGGCACCGGGAACCGCCGTCATTACGGCCTCCGTCGCGGCAACCGCCTTTTATAACGCCGGCACTGCCACATTTACGCTCACGGTTGCCAAGGCGGCACCCACCATCGGCGCCTTTATGGGCGGCGCCGTGTCTAAGACGTATTTCACGGATGTGTCGTTTGCCGTGGTGCCGCCCACCAGCGACAGCAGCGGCGCATTCACATACGCCAGTTCAAACACCGCCATTGCCACGGTTTCGGGGACGGTGGTGTCCATTGTCGCGCCCGGCGTCGTGGTCATCACCGCGTCCCAGGCCGCCAATGCGCTGTATGACGCCGGCTCCGTGTTTTTCACGCTCACGGTCGCAAAAGCCACCCCGGCATATTCTTGCGTGGTCACGCCCGCATACAAGACGCTGGGGGTCAGCACCGACGCCTCCTTTGTGCTGGTCGCACCGCTGTCAACCAACACCAGCACCGGCTTTACGTACACCAGTTCCAATACCGCCGTCATCACCGTCAGCGGCAATGTGGCGACAGTGGTGGGCGTGTCCGGTTCGGCAGAAATCATTGCGGCGCAGGCAACCAACGCCTCGTATTTGGCCGGCAGCGTCAGCATGGGCGTCGTCACCGTCGGGGCGTTGCGCAATCCCGGCCTCAAAGAATTTTCGGCCACACGGGCCGACGCGTCATACAACGGCGGGCAGTATTATTACACGCTCATCCCGCCGGCCAGCGATTCGTCCGGCGCATTCACATACACCAGCAGCAACCCCGCCGTCGCAACCATCACCAGCGGAAATGTGGTCACCGTGATTAGCGAAGGCATTACCGTCATCACGGCAACGCAAGCCGCCACGGACACGCATTACGGCGCCAGCATCCAAGACACGCTGCGCACCATTAATTTGGGTCGCACCCCCTCCGTCAGCAATTACATCATTTTGCCGGGCACCGCATTCACGCTGGCCACGTGGCCAAACAACTACGTGGTCTTGAATGGCGGCGTGCGATACTACTACTCCTTCATGCTGAAATTGAATGGCTTGGTGCCGGTTGCGGCAGGCGCGCCGTCGTCGTGCACCATGCTTACCCAATACCAAGGCATGGCCGTGTTGCCGTGGTCCGATGCGCTGGCGGCTACAACGGTGCTGTGGTTTGACACCGCAACCACGTACTCCGTCGGCTATTACGACTTGGTGTACGGCTCTACCACCCGGTTGCAAGTGTGCCAGAGCCCGTTGCAATACTACTACGACCGCACCACCGTCAACATTTATGACAACTTGTTGAACTCGGGGTGGCGCTTTGCGCCCAGTATTTTTGCGTCCGTGCAAAGTTCCGACGCCAATTTGCCGTACGGCGTCACCATGATTCAAGAAGTCACGGTGCCCACAGTGGGGGCTTTTTCATTGGGCGCAAACGCCAGCATTGCCAACGGCGCCCCGTGCTTCACGCTCACGCCGCCCACCAGCACCAGCACCTCCGGCCCCATCCGCTACATCAGTTCCAACTCCAATGTTGCCACGGTGGATGCGTCGTCGGGGCAGGTGCTGCTCACCGGTGTCGCCGGCGCCACCACCATATCGGCGCTTCAATTCAGAACCGCAACATACGGCTCCGTCACTTGGACGCCGCTGCGGCTCACCGTGTCGGGGGCGCCCTTGAATTATTACAACGCCGACGTGTCGGCGGTGTCGTTTGTCAGCGGCGCAGCCCTTGACGGCGTGAATTTCCGCAAAGCAAATGTGTCAAACGCGGTGTTTACCGGGCGGTCGTTGCTGGGCACCGACTTTTCCGGCGCAAATTTGACGGGCGCAAACCTCAGTGGCGTGGTTTTGACGGGGGGCGGCTTGCAGGCCAGCACCGTGTTTAGAGGCGTCACCGTGAATGCCAGCACCGATTTAAGCGGGGCGGATTTGTCGGGTGTGTCGCTGGTCGCAACCGGCACCAAGGGCGTGGGCGCCATTATGCCGACATACTACTACTTGATTGGCGGGCGGTTTGCGCAGTTGGGCAACATTTATAACCGCACCGGCACAAACGTTGCGTTTCGGTACGCCACCGCCGACACCGCCTTCCCCGTGATTGCGGATATTTCCGGCTGGTGGATGAACATTGACTTCCGCTGGAACGGGCAAAAACCCACGTCTTGGAAGTCCATCATCGGAAACATGTACAACGTGAACGGCAGCAATTCGGACCGCGGCTGGGGCATTTGGCTCACAAATTCCAGCACCCCGTATTTGCACTGGTCGTTTTCCGGCTCCACCGTCAACTTCACGGACATGGGCACCCTCAGCGCCAACGTGAATTACAACCTCACGGTGTATCGCAGCGGCACCACGCTGTTTTTCATCATTAAAAACAAGGACAACGAAACGTTCTTGTATTCCTCGGTGGCCATCGGCAGCAATGTCATTGGGCGAGGCAATGTCACCATTGGCGGCTCCTGGGTGGTCACGCCCACGTACATCACCAACGGAACCGATGAAGTGTGGCCCGGCACCATAACCAGCGTCCAGGTATACAACACCATCATCCCGCCCACCATTGGCGCCATGGCCGCCATTCCAAACAAGACATACGGCCTTGCGGCAGACGCGTCCTTTGCGCTCATTGACCCCAGCAGCAACAGCCCCGGCGCCTTTACGTACGCGTCGTCTAATACGGCGGTCGTGTCGGTGTCCGGTGCTGTTGCCACGGTGGTGGGGGTCGGCTCCGCAACCATTACCGCAACACAGGCGGCATCCGGCCTGTATTCCAGCGCCGCCGTGTCTACCAGCGTCACCGTCGTCAAAGGCACGCCAGACCTTACCTCCTTTTTGATATTCCCGCGAACGTTTGGCGTGGATGCGTCGTTTTCATTGGCCGGCGCCGTTACGGCGTCTTCTGGCGGCGCAGTCACATACGCAACCGATGCGTCCGGGGCAGCAGTGGCAACCGTGGTGGCGGCAACGGGCGTGGTGAGTATTGTGGGCGCAGGGTCCGCAGTCATCACCGCCACGGCAGCGGCTACCGCCAACTGGAACAGCGGCTCCGTCTCCGCCACGCTCGTGGTGGCCAAGGGCACGCCGACATTCGGCACCTTTACAATTGCGGGCAAGACGTTTGGCGTGGATGCGTCGTTTTCATTGGCTGGCGCCGTTGCGGCGAATTCCGGCGGCACATTGTCGTGGTCGTCCGGCAATACGGATGTTGCGACAGTGGGTGCGGCTTCCGGCGTGGTCACGGTCGTGGGCGCGGGCTCGGTGCTCATCACCGCCACGGCAGCGGCTACCGCCAACTGGAACAGCGGCTCCGTCTCCACCACGCTTGTGGTGGCCAAGGGCACGCCCACCCTGGGCAGCATCGGCAACTTGACCGGCTCCTTTTCCAAGACATACGGCACGGATGTGTCATTTGCGCTGGTGGCGCCGTCATCCAACTCGGGTGGCGCCGTGTCGTGGGCGTCTGGCAATACCGCCGTTGCGACAGTGGACGCGTCTTCCGGCGTGGTGACGGTCGTGGGCGCGGGGTCCGCAGTCATTACAGCCACGGTTGCGGCTACTGCCAATTGGCTCAGCGGCAGCGTTACTGCCACGGTCACGGTTGCCAAGGGCACGCCCACCATCGGCACATTAGCGCTGTCCACCAAGACATACGGCGTTGAAGCAGATGCGTCCTTTGCGGTGGTGGCACCCACCACGAATTCCGGCGGCGCACTGTCCTGGGCTTCCAGCGATACATCCGTGGTGGCGGTGGATGCGTCTTCCGGCGTGGTCAGCGTTGTCGGCGCGGGGTCCGCGGTCATTACTGCCACGGTGGCGGCTACTGCCAACTGGCTCAGCGGCAGCGTGTCAGCAACGCAGGTCGTCGTGAAAGGCACCCCCGTGTTCGGCGCATTTTATGCCACCGGCATTTCAAAGGTGTTTGGCTTGGCGGCGGATGCGTCGTTTGCGCTGGTGGCACCCACCGTGTCTAGCGACGGCGCCATCACGTATTCATCCGCAAATACGAGCGTGGTTACGGTTTCTATGGCGGTTGTGTCCGTCGTGGGCGCCGGCTCTTCTGTCATTACCGCCACGGTTGCTGAAACCGCCAATTGGGTTTCGGGAACAACGACTATGACCGTGTCCGTGGCCAAGGGCACGCCCACCATTGGAAGCATCGGCCTTGGCGCGCACGGCAGTCAATCCTTGGTCTACGGCGACGCGTCCTTTGCGCTGGTGGCGCCGTCCGCAAATTCCGGCGGCGCGGTGTCGTGGGCGTCCAGTGATGCGGCCGTCCTCAGCGTGGGCGCGGCGTCCGGCGTCATAACGGTTGCCGGCGGCGGCTCGGCAGTCATTACCGCGTCCGTTGCTGAAACCGCCAATTGGGTGGCCGGAACAGCGACGCTGGCATTCACGGTGGCGCGGGCCACGCCGGCATTCACATCGCCATTCGGCACGTTACGCACCCAAGTGTTGGGGCTGGATGCGTCGTGCACGGTGGTGGCGCCGGTTGTCAGCGGCGACGGCGCATTGACATTCACCAGCAGCGATGCGGCGGTGGTGTCCGTGGTGGGGACGGTCACGGTGGCCGGGGTGTTGCGGGTGCAGTTGTCCGTGCAGGGAGCCGGCATTGCGTCCGTGATTGCCACCAGCAGTCAAACCACAAACTACAACTCGGTTTCAACCAACAGAAGCGTGGTGGTGGCGGGGGCGGGGGCTGATTTGAGCGGGCAAGATTTGAGCGGCCTGGATTTGCGGGGACGGGATTTGTCGGGCATCAATCTCACCGGCGCAAATTTGACGGGCGCGCTGCTTACCGGCGCAAACTTATCGGGGGCGCTGCTTACCGGCGCAAATGTAACGGGCGTGGTTTCAGGCGGGGTTACGGTGTCGGGCACCACTGCCTTGCCCGTGGGCTACACCCTGGTCCAAGGCTACATACTGGGGAATGGCGTGGACCTCAGCGGCGCAGTCATAACCGGCGGCTCCATTGCCGGCGTCAGTTTGCTGGGCGCAAACATGTCGGGGGCGGTGTTGTCCGGGGTGGACATCAGCGGCGCAAACATGACGGGCGCAACCTTTACGGCAGGCACACAAATTTCCACAGGCGCGGGGGCGGGAGGACCGGCGGCGTTGCCTACGGGATACTTGTATGTGGTTGAAACAGGGGTCGTGGTTGCCTTGTCCGCACACGCGGTGGGCGCACTGAATTACGACGGCACCAACGACTACGTGGGCGTGGGCGCAAATGCTCGTTTGAATTCCTTCGCCGCCTTGACGGTGGAGGCCTGGATTTACAGCGCCGACATGTCGGCGTGTGCCGCAAATGAAGCCGCCATTGTGTCAAAGGGTGGCAACGGCAGCACGTGGGACTTTGGGTTGTCGCTCCTGACATCCGGCGGACTGCGGTTTGCCGGCCAGCGCGCAGACGTGTCCGGCATCTTCTTGTTGGATACGCCGGCGGGCGTGCGCTTGAATAGCGGCGTGTGGTATCACGTCGCCGCCACGGCGTCATTTGTCAGCGGCACAAAATTGTACATAAACGGGGTGTTGGTGGCCAGCGATGGCGGCGCGGCAGGGCTGGTGCTAAGCAACAACTACGGCGCACTGGTGTCCTTGGGGCGCGACGTCAGCGGCCACTACTTTTTGGGGAATATGGCCGAAGTCCGGCTGTGGTCGCTGGAACGTACCGCCTTGGAAGTGGCGCGAAACGCGGGCACACAACTCGCCGGGGATGAAGCCGGCTTGATGGCGTATTACCGCCTGAATGCGGTTAGCGGCAGCGTGGCGCTGGATTCCAGGCAACCAACCGCCGCAGCCGCGGCATTACATCCCGGCACCCTCTATAACTTTGCGCTGTCCGGCACAACATCCAATTGGGTGAATGCGGCGGCATCCGGCTTGTCGTTGTATGCGCCGTACATTGACGCCAGCCGCAGCGCAGTGGTGGATGCCAGCAACGGCGCAACGTCGGCCACACTCGTCTACGGCGTCGGCGGAAGTGGGGCGGCATTGACGCTTGTGGCGCCCACCGGCCCCAGCACCGGGGCATACACCTGGTCTTCCAGCAATACCGCCGTGGTGGCCGTGGATGCGTCTTCCGGCGTGGTCAGCGTTGTCGGCGCGGGGTCGGCAACCATTTATGCAACACAAGCGTTGGCGGGCTACTATTCCGGCGGCGCGGTTGCGTTTTCGGTCGTGGTGGCGCAAGGCACTCCCGTGGTAGGCAGCATCACCGGACCCGCCGTGGGCGTCGTGCAGCGGCTGGGCGTGGATGCGTCTTTTGCGCTCGTGGCACCCACCACAAATTCCGGCGGCGCCGTGTCCTGGACTTCCAGCAACACCGCCGTGGCAACCGTGGACGCGTCTTCCGGCGTGGTCAGCGTGGTGGGCGTGGGCTCGGCACAAATTACGGCGTCCGTCGCCGCAACCGGCAATTATGTGGCTGGGGCCACAACCACGGTGGTGCGGGTGTCCGGTCCCGGCGCCGATTTAAGCGGCGTGTCCATGGTCGGCCTGGATTTGTCGGGCTCGGCGTTGACAGGGTCTAACATGCCGGGCGCCGATTTGTCGGGCGCAAACTTGACGGCCTCAGATTTAAGCGGCGCCGTGCTGTCCGGCGCAAACTTGACGGGCGCAACCCTCACGCAGGCCAACTTGTCGGGCGCAGATTTGAGCGGCGCTACATTGTCGGGCGTCGTGTCCGGCGGCATTACCGGCACACCCGCGGCGTTGCCAACCGGCTATGTCTTGGTTTCCGGGCTGGGGCCGGCGGCAGGCGTGGCGGGCGGCGTCATTGTGGGCCCTGGCGTCAATTTGGCGGGCGTGGAACTCAGCGGCGTCAATTTGGCGGGCCTGGATTTGAGCGGCGTCAATTTGGCGGGCGCCAGGCTCGTGAATTGCGACTTGTCCGGCGCGAATTTGACGGGCGCAAATTTGAACGGCATTGTGTCCAGCGGAAACACCGGCACGCCCGTCTTGTCGGTGGGCTTTGTCATATCCAACGGCGTCATTGAACCCCAAAACTCGGCGGCATTTGATGGCATAAACGACTATGTGGACGCAGGCGTCTTTGCTTCCCCGGCGGCCATTACCGTGGAGGCGTGGGTGTACCTGCGCAGCGTGGCAGCCGGCACCTACGACGTCGTCGTCAGCAAGTGGACCGATTCCTTTGAATTGGCGGTCGTGGGCGGCGTGCCGCAGTTCTCGGTATACAACGGCGCATCCACCGCTACGGCAGTGGCGGCGTCCAGCATTACCGCCGGCGCGTGGCACCATTTGGCCGCCGTGTTTGACGGTTCGGGCGTGGCAGGCGACGCCGGCGCAGGCGCTCGCATTTATGTGGACGGCACCATTGCCGGGCGGGCGGCGCTCACCGGCTCGCTGTACGACTCCGTCGCTCGCTTGACCATTGGCGCGTCTCAAAACGGCTCTACCCGCTTCTTTGACGGCGTCATGGACGAAGTCCGCATTTGGTCCGCGGCACGCACCCCCGAAGAAATTGTGGGCACCATGACCAACCAACTCACCGGCAACGAAGCCGGCTTGATGGCGTATTACAAATTCAACCAAGGCGTGGCCGGCGGCAACAACACCGGCATTACGGTGCTGTACGACCTCACGCCCCACGCCCGGAATGCGCTGTTTTACAACTTTGCAATGACGGGCGGGGCGTCCAACTTGGTGGCGGCGGTGCCGGCGTCGCTGTCGCCCGTGGTTCTGCGCGCACCCACCTTTGGCGCATTTTACACCGCCGGCGTGTCCAAGACCTTTGGCTTGGCGGCGGATGCGTCATTCACGCTCGTGGCGCCCACCAGCGACAGCAGCGGCGCCTTTGTCTGGGACAGCTCCAATGCGGCAGTTGCCACGGTGTCGGGGGATGTGGTGTCCATTGTCGGCGCCGGCACCACGGTCATTACCGTGACCCAAGTCTCCGTCCCCGGCTTGTATGCTGCCCGCAGCGCAACAATGACGCTCACCGTGGCCAAGGGCACGCCCGTGTTTGGCGCCTTTGCCGACGTCACCAAGGTGTACGGCTTGGCGGCTGACGCGTCCTTTGCCTTTGTGCCACCCAGCGTGAACAGCGACGGCGTGCTGTCGTATGCTTCATCGGATGCGGGGGTAGTGGTTGTCTCTGGCGGGCGTGGCGTGGTCGCGGGCGCTGGCTCCGCCGTCATTACCGCCACGGTTGCTTCCACGGATAACTGGAATGCCGGGTCCGTTACGATGACCGTCACGGTTACGCCGGGCATGCCCTCCATTGGCGCGCTCACCACCGGGTCCAAGGTCTTCGGCTTGGCCGCTGACGCGTCCTTTACACTCGTGGCGCCCACCAGCAACAGTGCCGGCGCATTCACGTATTCGTCGGCAAACACCGCCGTTGCCACGGTGTCAGGGGAGGTGGTGTCCATTGTGGGGGCCGGCACCGCGGTCATTACCGCAACCCAAGCCGCCGCCGGCAATTGGCAGAGCGGCACTTCTTCCGCAACCCTCACCGTGGCCAAGGGCACGCCCGTGTTTGGCACCTTTGCCGACGTGTCCAAGACGTATGGCTTGGCCGCTGACGCGTCCTTTGCCTTTGTGCCGCCCAGCGTCACCAGTGACGGCTCGCTTTCGTATGCTTCGTCGGACGCGGGCGTGGTTTCTGTGGCGGCGGGCGGGCGGGGTATTATTGCGGGAGCTGGCTCTGCAGTCATTACCGCGTCCGTGGCTGAAACCGCCAATTGGGTTTCGGGAACAAAGACTATGACCGTCACCGTGGCCAAGGGCACGCCCGTGTTTGGCGCCTTTGCCAACGTGTCCAAGACCTTTGGCTTGGTCGCTGACGCGTCATTTGCATTTGTGCCGCCCAGCGTCACCAGCGACGGCTCGCTGTCGTATGCTTCATCAGATGCGGGCGTGGTTTCTGTGGCGGCGGGCGGGCGGGGTATTATTGCGGGCGCTGGCTCTGCCGTCATTACCGCCACGGTTGCTGAAACCGCCAATTGGGTTTCGGGAACAACGACTATGACTGTGACCGTATTGAAGGGCACGCCGTCCTTGGCCGTGGTTGCCACGCTGTCCAAGGTTTATGGCTTGGCGGCAGACGCGTCCTTTGTGCTGCTGCACACCACCAATTCGGATGGCGCGCTGGCATACAGCAGCAATGCGGCGGGCGTGGCCACCATTGACGCGTCTTCGGGCGTGTGTGCAGTGGTCAGCGTGGGCACGGCCGTCCTCTCGGTGTCCCAAGCAGAAACCGCCAATTGGCAGGCGGCGTCCGTGTCCTCCGTCCTCACCGTCGCAAAGGGCACCCCCACCATTGCCGCATTGAGCAACGTCTACAAGGTGTATTCCGTGGATGTGTCGTTTGCCGCAATTGTGCCGGCCAGCGACAGCAGCGGCGGCATTACGTGGACCAGCACCGACCAAAGCGTCGCCACCGTGGAGGCCGCCACCGGCGTGGTGTCCATTGTCGGCGTCGGCAGCACCGTCATCACCGCAAACCAAGCGGCGTCGCCCCTGTATAACGCAGGCTCTGCCGCCTTCACGCTCACGGTGGGCAAGGGGCTGCCCGTTATGGCCGGCTTCCCCGCCGTGTCAAAAATATACGGCAATCCCGCATTCACGCTGTCGGCGCCCACCAGCAACAGCAGCGGCGTCATTACATACTCCTCCGGCAATGTCGGCGTGGCAACCGTGGTGGCGGCAACGGGCGTGGTCACCATTGTGGGCGCAGGGTCCGCAGTCATCACCGCAGCCCAAGCCGCAACCGACGACTTTGACGCCGGGTCCATCACCTGCGTCCTCACCGTGGCCAAGGCAACGCCCTCGGTGTCGTTTGCCAGCATCCCCGCCAAGACATTCAGCGTGGATGCCTCCTTTGCGCTCAGCCCCATGTACTCCACCGGCGACGGAACCATTGCGTATTCCTCCGGGAATGCCGGCGTCGCCACCGTGGCACAAGACGGCAGCGGCGGCGGGTGGGTTGTCACGGTAGTGGGCGCAGGCACCGCCGTCATTACCGCCGCGCAGGCCGCGTCCAGCAACTACAACGCCGCATCCGCCACAGCAACCCTTGTCGTGAATCGCGGCGTTGGCACGCTGTCCGCCTTTGCCGCCATCCCAGACAAGGTGTGGAATGTGGACACCTCGTTCAATGTGCCGGCGCTGACCACGTCCTCCGACCCGGATGCCGTCGTGTACTCCACCTCGGATACAGCAGTGGCCACGGTCGCAAATGCCGGTCGGCGCATCACCGGCACCGGCGCAAATGGCGTCGCAAATGGCGTCGTAAAGATTTTGGTGCACGCACCCGGCTCCTTTACCCTGCGCGCGGACTTGCCGGTCACACCCAACTTCACCGACGCCAGCGGCAGTGTGTCGGTCACCGTGAATAAAGCCGCCGCAGTGTTTGCCGCATTTTCCATCCCGGTCAAGACATACGCCGTGGATGTGTCGTTTGTGGTGCCGGCACCCGCCCTGAATTCCAGCGGCGCGCTGTCCTGGGCATCCAGCAACACCGCCGTTGCGGACATATGCGGCAATAGTGCTGGTGCTGGTGCTGGCGCTGGTGCTGGCGCTAGCGCCGTTGTCAGCATCGCGGGCGCCGGGTCCACCGTCATTACACTGGCCGTCGCCGAAACGGCGCTGCACTACGCGGGCACGGTTTCCACAACCCTTGTGGTGGCCAAGGGCACGCCGACGCTGTCCGGCTTCACCGTGCCCACCATCACATACGACACCGGCATTACCGTGGGCCTGGGCGGCGTGTCCTCCCCGTCTACCGGCGCCATCAACTACACCAGCAGCAACGGCGCCGTGTTCACCGTGAATGGCACACTCATCACCGTGGTGGGCGCAGGCTCGGCCACGCTCACCGCCATCCAAACCGCGGACGCCAATTACAACGCCCGCACATACACCACCCTTGTGAATGTGTTGAAGGCGGCGCCGCTGCTGTCCGGGTTCACCATTCCCGCAAAACAATACGGCTTGGCTTCCGATGCGTCATTCACGCTCGTGCCGCCGGCGTCGCCGTCCCCGGGCGCATTCACATACACCAGCAGCAATGTGGCGGTGGCCACGGTGTCGGGCGCCCTGGTCACACTCACCGGCGCAGGCTCTTCCGTCATCACCGCCACCCAAGCCGCAACCGCCAACTTTTCGGCGGCATCCACCACCGCAACCTTGGTGGCCATCGGCGGCGGCACGGATTTGAGCGGCTTTAATTTGAGCGGCGCAGACATTTCCAACGCTGATTTGTCGGGCACCAATTTGAGCGGCGCTGTGCTGTCCGGCGCAAACTTGTCGGGCTCAACCCTCACGGGTTCCAACTTGTCGGGCACCAATTTGAGCGGCGCAACCATGACCGGCGCAGATATGAGCGGCTCCACGCTGCGGGGCGCCGATTTGTCCGGCGCAGATTTAAGCGGCGCCACCATGACCAACGCCGACTTGTCCGGCGCCAAGATGAATAACATCAACCTCAACGGCGCAAAACTGCCGCTCACGCGCTTGCTGGGCGCGCTGCTGAACGGCGCCAGCATGAACATGGCAACCCTCACGTCCGCCAATTTGAGCGGCGCAAGCATGGTGGGCGCCAGCATGGCCGGCGCAAATTTGAGCGGCGCAACCGCAACCGGCGCAAACATGGCCGGCGCAACCATGACGGGCACCGTGGCAACCGGCGCAAACTTGTCCGGTGCAAACTTGACCGGCGCCAACCTCGCCGGCTCCAACTTGACGTCCTCCTCATTCAGAGGCGCAGATTTGAGCGGCGTCATTGCGTCCGGCGTCATCATGCGCGGCGCCGATTTGAGCGGCGCGGTGGCAACCGGCATTTCATTTGTGGGCTCCGACCTCAGCGGCGCAACGCTGTCGTCCGCGTATTTGAGCGGCGCCAACATGAGCGGCGCCAACTTGCGCAATGCCAACTTTGCCGGCGCCACACTTGCGGGCGTGGATTTGAGCGGCGCCAACTTGACCGGCGCAGTGGTGGCCGGCGCAGATTTGAGCGGCACCGAATTGTCCGACGCCCAGCGGCTGCAGCTGTTGCGCAACAGCCTGAACCGCACCACCAACGAAGTCACGTCACTCACCACCATTGCCAAAGAAAACTTGGCCGCCACGCTCAGCCCGATTGCCTTCCAGAATTTGAGCGTGGTGCCGGGCTACGACACCCAGAACTACGCCGTGCTCCCCATCCCCGAAAACAAGGTGGTGCAAGTGGACACCGCGTACGTCAACGCCTTTGTGGTCCCGGCTGCCACCCTGGAAGTGGTCACCATCGCAGAACGCCGGTATTACAGCGACGAAATGGCGGTGTATGACGCCGACACGCACGAACCCGTCAAAATCATCGTCATAGACGGCTTGTACTTCCGGCTGGTGGCGGGCTCCATTATTGCGGTCTACATGGCGCCCATGGACTTTGCGCTCAACACCTTTAACTACACCATTCAGTTGGATGCCAGCGCAAATGCCGGCGGCTACCAATTGCCGTTGCCCGACGTCTCCTGCAACGCCGTGTTCTACGTCAACACCGCCGACATGCAGAACGTGTTCCGCTTCCAAACCGACGCCAGCGACGTGGACAACAACGCGTCGGCGGACTTGCACTACTACACCTTCATGTCGTCTTGGCCGCAGAACACCATTTTGAACCCGGCGCACGCCATGATGGATGCCGCCGAGTCGTCCGGCGCAATGTCGGCCACCTTTGTCACCGCCAGCGGCGACACGTACGCCAGCAACAAGAACTTGGTCAAGCACGACTTTTTGCGCTACGTTGCGCACCGCCTCTTTAACAGCGTGCACGGCCTGGACTTGATTCACAACGAAGCCGAAATGGCGGAGGATGTGGCGGCCAAGGGGCACGCCATTTGGATGCACATCAAGGGCATTCTGGACTCGGTCAGCACCGCCAGCGTCACCGACCCGTCCGGCTTCACTTTTGGCGTGGACCAGTTTGGCAACAAGTATTTGACAAACACCGACGCCTCGGACGTGAATGTGTGCCGCGAAATGATGATGCAAATGATTTCCAAGTCGCCGGAGCGCTTTATTGTGGGCGAGAATGACGTCGCCGGTGTGGGCATTCGCAAGTTGCCGTTTATGGACGGCGATTCCTTTAATTTCAAGATTACGGTGAATGCGGCGGAGGGGCAGCACGACTTGATAAATGTGGCGCCCATCCCGCCCCGGGTCTACAACATCAAGATTGTGCTGAAACCCACGGGACAGGCCGTGAATACCACGGTGGTTGACGGCGCGTATACCAATGAGTATCCGCATTAACCCCGATAAGCCGATAAGACGATAAGACGCCGATAAGATGACGCCGATAAGATGATAAAAATAAAATATACAATCTATGAACTCGTAGATTGCATATTTGTTATGAGACGAAATTTATGTTATGCTATATATAATACATTTTTTGTTTCAAGCAAAAAAAGGCAAAAAGAAGAGAAAAATATGTTTCATATTACAGCGACGGCGGCAAATAAACAAACACCAGAATGCGAAAACATTGCTTTATTGAACAAGCCTACGACTCTGCTGCCCTTGGACAGGCCCAAGCCTACGACGCCATTGGACAAGCCCTTGTCACCAGGTTTGACCAATGCGAATGCTGTTAATGCGAATGCGGTAAATGCCGATGCCAAATGTAATGCCGATGCGGTCAATGCGAATGCGAATGCCGAACCCAATGAAAAGGACGAACTCGTCCGAGAACTCACGCTGCGGGATTTGGTGCTGATGGGGCTCGGCAATGTCGTGGGCGCCGGCGTCTTTGTCATCATCGGCAAATCCATTTTATACGGCGGCAACAAAACGGTGCACGCCTTGGTCGTGGTGACGGCGTTCTCCATTTTGATGGGGCTGGTGTATTTAGAGGCATACAGCCGCCACCAGTCTGACATCACCGAGTATTTAACCATTCAGTCCTCCTTTGGCGACGGCGTCGGCACCATTGCCATGTACCTCATTTATTTGTTTGCCGTGCTGTCCGGCGTCACCATAACCATTTCGTTGGCAAAGTACATATTCCGGGGCGAGTTTTGGGGCGGCGGTAAGGGCAGCGATAAGGGCAACGATAAGGGCAACGATAAGGGCAACAAACAATGGTGGATGGAATTCGGGTTTATTGTTGTCATCCTCGGCATTATGTCCGGCATTAATTATGCGGGCATCAAAACTTCCAAGGTCGTGGGCAACAGCATTGCCGTCATTATGCTGCTGGTGCTGGGCGGCGTGGTGGCGTTTGGCGCGCGCCACATATGCTGGGACCCCGTGTTTGTCACGCCGCCATCCGTGCCGTGGGAATCGCTGTCCTTGTCCGCCATTTTGTCGCTGTTTTTATTCAACGGCTACGACTTTATTGTGAAAATCAGCAACGAAACCAAAAACCCGGAAGACAACAAGACGGCGCTCATTCTCACCATCTTGATTACGGCGGCCATTTATATTGGCGTCATTTTGACGGCGCTGTGCGTGCTGCGCTACAAGACCGCGGGAGCAACCTACAACTTGATATCCAAGATTTATGAGCGGCTGTTTTCGGGCGGCACCGGCAAGGCGGCGGCCTTGGTGTCCTACGTCGCCGGCGCATTCATCATGTTCAACACCGCGTTCCTGTCGCTCATGTCGTCCACCCGCTTTTTATACGGCTATGCCGCCAAGAAGTTGGGCGCGCCGGCAAAGGCGGTCAAAGGCGAGGAAAATTTGCCGGAGCCGTTTTACACGGGCACGGACAAGGCCAAGACCAAGGCCAAGACCGAGACCAAAGAATCAAACCAATCCATAGAAACCGAATCCATAGAAACCGCATTGAACCGCTGGTGGGCCAAACTCAGCCCGAATAATACGCCGACATACGCCATCGGGGTCACATTTGTGCTGGCGGCGGCGCTGTCGCTGTTCAATAATGAAGTCGTTTTGACCGTGTTTTCCAATTTTGCGGTGCTGGTTATTTTGTTTTTGTTGTGTGCGGCGCTGTTGAAAATACGGTGGGCGGAAAGGGGGGACGGGGGCGCACAACAGGCGCACAATTATATTCCGGGCTCGGTCTCCAACATCCCGGTGCTGGTGCTGGTGGCAATGGCGGGGATTTTATACACCGGGTGGGTCATTTTGAAGGGGTGGCGGGGATAAGAGGAGGAGGAGGGGGGACTGGGCCATACTCCGCCCCTTTTCTACTCAAAAAAATATTTATATTACACCTTTTCTCATTTAAAACGCCCATTTTATACTCACAGTAATAATAATTATAAATAATATAAAGGTAATACCAATTATATAATAGACAATAATGATAATAAATGAGGTTGTCTTCCAACTAGTAATGGTTGTTTAGCGGTGATGTGTGAGACCAGAAGTCAAACATAGCGCATTACTATTGCTACTCATTTCGTCCTTCACCGCCGAGCGTAGCGAGGTGGGTTAAGTTGGACCATCGTAAGGTGAAATTCCTTACTATTGACTTTACAGAAGGGGTAACTCTTCAACCTTTTAACATAACGACCCAAGCAATAAAATCCCAAAAGCAAATAATTATGTGGTTTGCTGAAAACTTGGGCGTTTTAAATGAGAAAAGGTGTAAATATTCATATATTTCCGTGTATTTCTGTGTATTTAGAGAGAGATTGAAGATTTAGAATGAATATTTGATTATAATTTTATCTCTGCGTAATAATTCCAGAAGAAATAACCGTTCTCGTAATCAAAGAGCGGGTGCTGGTAAGGGTAAGAGTGAATGTGCCGGTAAGGTAAAATCCGGTTGTGTTGAACCGTGCCAATGGAAGAGCGGTGAGAAACGGCAATATTGTGCTAAGAAACGTTCTAAGACCATAAAATCCGCCACAACTAAAACTAGCAAAGTAAAACCAGGATTAAAGAAGGCTTATGAATACGTTGGTATATGAGCTATTATTCTACTTGGAATAAAGATGTTGATGAGAGATTTGACTATTTTACAATGAAAAAACAGCCTAATTCCTATGCAAATCTAATGTTAAATTATCAGGTAGACCTAGAAAGAGTGGTTGATGATTTGGCTATTCCGGATGAGGATGTTAATAATCCGTTACACGGTGAAGCAGTTTTTGGTAAGGTAACTAAGGAATGGTAATGTGATTGTGATTGTGGTTAAATAATTAAAATAATTTACAAAATTTATTATTTTAATTATTTTAATTATTTTAATTGTAATAGAGACCCCGATTTCGTGAAAGAAAGAATTAAAGTATCTTACTATTATAAAAATAATAATGTCTAAAACACTTGTAATTATTTTAAGCGAAACAAGAGCAAGTGAATTAACTTTTGATAGTTTTAAAAAAAATGTTATAGACGAGTTAAACGCAGATTTATGTGTATGTATTGGTGTTAAACCGGATTATGATTATAATAACCCAATTTATCAATTAGCAAAATATAAATTCTTATATGACGAACCAAAAGATTTTGGGGATGCTTTTGAATATGCTTACAATATAATATCCAAAGATAAACCGAAATATGAATGCCTTCGTAATGTTAATGCTTTGTATGGCAAATTACAAAATCCAAAACAATCAACCCAAAATATTACTTATTATGGAATTAATGAAAATAATGAAAATAATGAAAATAATGAAAATAATGAAAATATAAAAAATTTTAATCAGTATGATGATGATGAAGTTGTAATTTTCACAAAAGATTTTCAAGATAACGCTTGGAAAAATCAAGTATATGGTATCAAAAATAGTAATAATACCAATTTAGTTATTCAAAAAAATGCAATGACATATAAAAAACCGCTATATTGGCGTGAATTTTTGAAAGTGAAAGACCAATTCTTAGGAGGAGTGATTGATGCTCATAATCAACATCCCGGTTCTGCTGGCATATTAATATTTTTTAGATGGTTTTTATTAAAAAATTTAATTGACAACGATTTAATAAATAAATACGATAAATTTATTATTACAAGAAGCGATTTTTTATATCAATTACCTCATCCAAATGTAGAACATATGAACGAGAACTGTATATGGATTCCGGATTGTGAGCATTATGGTGGGTATACCGACAGACATGTCGTTTTGTCTAAACATAATATTGAATCCTATTTGAATATATTTAATAATTTGGTTCTTAGGTCAAATGAATATTTTATAAAAATGAAAAGTCATACTAGATGGAATTTGGAAAAACTTATAAAATTTCACTTGGAACAAAATAATGTATTACATCTTGTGAAAGAATTTCCTTATGTTATGTACAGTGTGAGAAATATAAATGGAACTACAAGATGGAGTCAAGGTAAATTTTCAGATAAATTAGGATATTATATAAAATATCAAAGTGAATATGATAAATCAAGTAATTATAAAAATGAATTTGAAAAATCGGGATTGACACTTAATGAGTTTTATAAAAAATATATCTCTGTATAATCGGCGTTTGAAATGGGGGTATTCGGCGTTAAATGAGGAAAGAAATTCATCTCTCTATTGCTGAGTTGTAGAGAGATTTGAAAGAAATGGGAATTGTGGGAGGGATTGTGGGAGGGATTGAAGAATGGGATTAAAAGAATTGGAATGAAGATTTGATTGGAATGAAGATTTGATTGGAATGAAATTCATCTCTCTATTGTAGGAAGTTGAATTTGATTTGTAGAGAGATTTGAAAGAATGGGAATTGTGGGAGGGATTGAAGATTGGATTGAAGATTGGGAATTGTAGGAGGGATTGTAATTTCATGTCTCTATTGACTAAAATTAGGAGGTTGAATTTGATTTGTAGAGAGATTTGAAAGAATGGATTGAAGAATGGAATGAAGATTTGGATTGAAGATTTGGATTAAAAGAATTGGAATGAAATTCATCTCTCTATTGTAGGAAGTTGAATTTGATTTGTAGAGAGATTTGAAAGAATGGAATGAAGATTTGATTGAAGAATGGAATGAAGATTTGATTGAAGATTGGGAATGAAATTTGATTGAAGATTAGATTGAAGATTTGGAATGAAGAATGGATTGAAGATTGGATTGAAGAATGGATTGAAAGAAATTCATCTCTCTATTGATACAAATTTATGAGGTTGAATTTGGATTGTAGAGAGATTTGAAGATTAGATTGAAGATTTGGAATGAAGATTAGATTGAAGATTGGATTGAAGATTTGGAATGAAATTCATCTCTCTACAATCCAAATTTATGAAGTTGAATTTGATTTGTAGAGAGATTTGAAAGAATGAAATGAAGAATCTTGTCTCAGCCCTTGATATGCACTGTATAACCCCAAAAGACCCCCTGCGACCGAAAAGTATCCTATCCTACCGGTAGTCTTTCATACCCGTAGTATCCCCCAACCTCCGGACACCCAATCTCCCCTTCCATCTATCGCTAACCGGA
>JACCDQ010177014.1_pt1 | contig 70670 bp, 78 predicted proteins | sample 7446031 | NCBI WGS metagenome assembly JACCDQ01 (sample SAMN15323442, study PRJNA562643) | freshwater metagenome | isolation source: river surface water | place: USA:Blue River Watershed | collected 2017-08-17
AGGGTGGGCCAGAGCTGGCAGAGAGACTAGAGGCAGAGGGTTACGACCGTTACCTGAAGGCCAATGTATGAACGAAGTAAAAGAGCTCACTCCTGAGCGCTACGACCAGGTCCTGGAGGCGATGAAGGAAATCATCGACCCCGAGATCGGAGTCAACATTGTTGACCTGGGTCTCGTCTACGGCCTGCAAGAGTCATCCGATGGCGCCCTGCTGATCAACATGACGCTAACCAGTGCTGGCTGCCCGCTCACCGATGTCATCGAGGAGCAGACTGCTCAGGCGCTGGACAACGTGGTTGAGGCTTTCAGAATCAACTGGGTTTGGATGCCACCATGGGGGCCAGAGCGAATCACCGAGGACGGCAAAGAAATGATGCGCGCGATCGGATTCTCGATCTAAGAAAAAAGCCCGGCAATCGCCGGGCTTTTTTGTTGCTAAAAACTACTTGGTGAACTTCCACGCAACTGGAAGAAGCGCCGCGGCTAGGGCCGCCTTTAGAGCATCACCAATCAAAAACGGGACAACGCCAATCTGAATCGCGGTCTGCATGTCGATGCCGAGGATGGCCATTAGGCCAATGACTCCAGTTGCATAGACGACGGCGCTACCAGCAACGAATGCGAAGGCTAGTTTGAGCGGGTTCTTGGCATAGCCACGCTCTGACAAGTAGCCAATCAGGGCGGCAGCAGCGACGAATCCGACTAGGTAACCGATAGTTGGCATGGCCGCCTTCAGGGCTGCGGCACCAGCGAATACTGGGAGGCCAACTGCACCAAGGGCTAGGTAGAGCGCTGCGCTAGCGGCGCCTCTTGAAAACCCAAGCGCAGCAGCGACAAGCAAAACCGCGAAGGTCTGCATGGTCATTGGGACCGGAATCATTGGAACCTGGATTTGAGCTGCGATGGCGATCAGGAGCGCGCCAGAACCGACCAGAGCAATGTCTGAGGTTATGGTTCTTGGGACATAGCGATCAAGAATTACTGCAGTGCTCAAAATTGGTATCCCTTCAAGATTTGCCCCAAGTTTAGCCAGCATCTTCGATCTCGGCGTCCAACTGTGCCTGGTTCTTGCGCTTGGTCTTGGGCTGGAGTAGACCCTGCTCTTCGAGTCTCAATCTTCTTTCATTGCGGACTGCCCAGATAAACGCCGCAAAAGCCATCAGCCCAAAGAGCACCCATTGAAGTGCGTAGGAGAGGTGGTTGCCTTCATCAAGCGATGGCTTGGGCATAGGCATGGGTACCTGACCGGACTCCGGATTCTCAGAAACAAGTCTGCCGTAGTGACTGGTAACAAGTTTTTCTGGACTCAAACCTTGAAGTTCCGCAGGTGCAATTGAAGCGAGCTGCCCCTGCACCGCGCCTCGTTGTTGACTCGGCTCGGAGGCACGAAGCCTAACTACCAGCTCACGCGGCGCTGAGTCGGGCAGGGGATTGGAGAGTGGGGTAGTGATTGGGCTACCAGCGGGAATCCAGCCTCGCTCGATTGCAAGGATGGTGCCGTCACTTAGTTCAAAGGGGATGACCTGTAGAAAACCTGCTTGTCCGGAAAGCGGGCGATTTCTCACCACAACCGCACTTTCAGGAAGATATCGTCCGGAGATCTTTACCGGACGCCACTCCCAGCTGGAAAGTGATTCTTCGACCTCGCCCCTTGGATACAAGACCGGTGATTGGTCGTAATTTTCCAGCACCTGCTCGATGCGCTGGACTCGCTCATCTCTTCTTGTGAACTGCCACCAGCTCAGGAGCGAAGTCGCTATTGAGAACAAGACAACCAGGGCAAACCAGGGGGCCCAGCGTCTAATTTGATTCATTTTCAAAGGGTTCGCATCTCAGAAAAAAGGATCTTGCTGATAGATAGTCAATCAGATAACCCTCGTGCTCCTTACACGCCCCCCAAGTTTTCTCCCGGTCGGGAGAGTGAACCTTGGGGTTTCGCCAAAAGATCAGAGAAATTGCCTGGTTAGTGCAACCAGCTCTTGAGCATTTACTGCTCATCAACAATCTTGATGTCGTTGGACTTTAGGGTGAGCTTGGGTGCAACCAACTTTGAAACCGACTTGTCTTCAGCGGGACCCTGGGCATTTGCAACAATCACAGCAAAGTAGGGGAGAAAGATGGCAAGCCCAAATAGGACCCACATCAGCCAGCCTTGGGCAAACACACCGGCCACGATGCAAACCATTCGCACGCTCATCGCAACGGTGTATTTGATCATGCGAGAGCGACGCTCCTCATCTGGAGAGATGTTGAGTGAGGTTGCACTCTGTCGCTGAGCCACCGGGTTACCGCTTTTCTCTTCAAGCCATTACTAAACTGTGGTTTTCAAGCACTTCTGCAGCAATCGTATTCCCGCAAGGAGCTCATTTTGGAATCAGCCCGCACAGTTTTAGTGACCGGTGGTAATCGCGGAATCGGTTTTGCAATTGCCGAGGAGTTCTTGGCTAGCGGCTACAAGGTCGCTGTAACCGCACGCTCGGGTTCTGGACCTGAGGGCTCACTAACCGTTCGGGCCGATGTCACTGATGGTGAATCTCTAGATGCCGCAATCGCCGAGGTTGAGGCCGAACTCGGACCAATTGAAGTCTTGGTGGCGAATGCTGGAATCACCAAGGACACGCTCCTGATGCGCATGAGCGATGAGGAATTCGAAACGGTCGTAAACACCAACCTGAATGGCGTTTTCAGAGTTCTTCGCAGAGTCACTAAGGGCATGCTGAAAGCAAAGTTTGGACGCGTGATTCTGATTGGCAGCGTAGTAGGACTGCTCGGAAGTGCAGGACAGGTGAACTACTCGGCAACCAAGAGCGCCCTGGTCGGAATGGCCAGAAGCATCACTCGCGAGCTCGGTGGCAGAAACATCACCGCAAACGTCGTTGCCCCCGGTTTCATTGATACCGACATGACCGCAGAGCTATCGGAAGAACTGATCGCTGGTTACAAGCAACGTATTCCAGCCGGTCGCTTCGCGGCGCCTCAAGAGGTTGCCAAGGTAGTTCGTTGGCTTGCATCCGATGAGGCCAGCTACATTTCAGGTGCAGTTATCCCCGTGGATGGCGGCCTTGGAATGGGTCACTAGGTGTAGTTTTTTCTCAATCACATAAGGAGATACGTTGGGAATTCTCGAAGGTAAGAAGATTCTTGTAACTGGAGTGCTGACTGAGGCGTCAATCGCTTTCTCGGCAGCCCGCCTAGCCCAAGAGCAAGGGGCCGAGGTTCTTCTCAGCTCTTTCGGGCGCATGCTTCCCATCACCACAAAGATTGCTGAGCGCTTGCCTAAGCCAGTGAAGGTCATCGAGCTAGATGCCACCAACGCAGAGCACCTTGCGGCACTGCCCGGTCACGTCAAAGAGCACCTGGGTAGCCTCGATGGCATCGTTCACGCTATTGCTTTCGCACCGCAGACCGCTCTCGGTGGAAACTTCATGGAGACCGAGTGGTCAGATGTTTCAACCGCTGTTGAGGTTTCTGCCTACTCGCTCAAGGCCATCACCGCAGCCTGCGTGCCAGTTTTGAATAACCCAAGCTCGGTTGTCGGACTCACTTTCGACGCAACAGTCTCCTGGCCGGTCTATGACTGGATGGGTGTGGCCAAGGCAGCCTTCGAGTCAACCTCTCGCTACCTTGCCAGGTACCTTGGTGACAAGGGAATTCGTGTGAACCTAGTTTCCGCAGGCCCGCTGCGCACCACAGCCGCAAAGGGCATTCCAGGCTTTGCGACCATGGAGGAGCTCTGGACCGACCGCGCTCCACTTGGTTGGGACCTAACCGACACCGAAGCGGCAGCTAAGGGTCTGGTTGCGCTATTGAGCGACTGGTTCCCAGCTACCACCGGTGAAATGATTCACGTCGATGGTGGTCTGCACTCAACCGGCGCCTAGGGCAGTAACGGAATTAGCTTTGAAAGATCGCGCTCGTTGAGCGCGATCTTTGCTTTTTCACGGACTACAGGCTTAGCGCAGAACGCAACCGAAAGCCCTGCCACCGCCATCATGCCAAGGTCGTTTGCGCCATCTCCAACTGCAATGGTTCGAACCAAAGGGATTTCTAGCTCTTCAGCCCAGCTCTTTAGAGACTCTGCCTTGGCCTCACGGTCAATGATTGCTCCAAGCACCTTGCCGGTAAGTGTGCCGTTGATTACCTCAAGGGTGTTTGCTCGCTCAAAATCAAAGCCGATTGCTTTTTTCACTGGACCGAGTAGCTGTATGAAGCCACCCGATACCGCAGCGGCAAGACCATCACGTTCATGAATAGCGCTCACTAACTCAGCCGCTCCCTTGGTTGGTTTTAGTTGGTAGGAAACCTCGGCCAATACCGTTTCCGGTAAACCCCTAAGCGTGGCCACACGCTCAATCAGACTTTCCGCGAAGTCCAGCTCTCCACGCATCGCGCGCTCAGTGACGGCGGCCACCTCGTCCCGCTTCCCAGCGCGCTCAGCTAGTAATTCAATTGCCTCATCTTCGATAAGCGTTGAGTCAACATCGAAGACCACTAAAAAACGACTCAAGGTTTGACCAACAACCCCTTGGCAACAACCACAATGCCGGAGTCGGTCACGGTTAGACCTCGTTCGAGGTCGCGCTCTCGGTTCACACCGATGCTGGCCCCATCTGCGATGACTACATCCTTGTCCAGAATTGCCTTACGAATAGTGCAATCGCGGCCGATTTGGACATTGTCCAAAAGTACGGAGTCTGTGATCAAGCTTCTAGATGCGACTCTGACATTAGGGGAGAGCACACTTCGCTCGACAATTCCTCCCGAGACCACAACACCCAAGCTCACGATTGAATCGTTGGTGCGACCCTGGTTTCCCTCGGAGTCGTGAATGAACTTTGCTGGCGGCAGATTGATCTGTTGGTTATAAACCGGCCAATCTGAGTTGTAGAGGTTGAAGATCGGCATGGTCGAAATCAGGTCCATGTGAGCGTCGTAGTAGCTGTCGATGGTTCCAACATCGCGCCAGTAAGACTTGTCTCTGTCGGTAGCACCCGGAATCTCGTTGTAGGTGAAGTCATACGCCCCGGCAGTTCCCTTATTCACGAAGTAGGGGATGATGTCGCCACCCATGTCGTGGGAAGAGTCTTCGTTTTGACCGTCGAGCTCAATGGCCTCAATCAGCGACTGAGCGTTGAAGATGTAGTTACCCATGGAGACCAATGCCTGGCTAGGGTCACCGGGTACCGACTTGGGATCTGATGGCTTCTCTCTGAAGTTCTCAATCTTGGTTGGGTTGGTTGGGTCTACCTCGATAACTCCGAATTGAGGTGCAAGCCCAATTGGCTGTCTGATTGCAGCTACCGTGGCCTCCATCCCAGATTCGATGTGAGACTGCAACATTTGATCAAAGTCCATTCGATAAACGTGGTCAGCGCCAACCACAACCACATAGTCAGGTCGCTCGTCACTTAGCGCGTTCATGGACTGCAGGATCGCATCTGCGCTGCCGGTGTACCAGCGCTTGCCAAGGCGCTGCTGAGCTGGGACAGAAGCTACGTAGGCACCAAGCAAAGGGGACATGCGCCAGGTCTGGGAAACGTGGCGGTCGAGCGAGTGGGACTTGTACTGGGTCAGTACGACAATTCTTCTAAGTCCAGAGTTGATCAGGTTTGAGAGGGCGAAGTCGATTAGACGGTAGCTACCGGCAAAAGGGACTGCAGGTTTCGCTCGATCGGCCGTCAGTGGCATCAGCCGCTTTCCCTCACCGCCGGCTAAAACCATCCCAAAAACACGTGTACGTCCCATAGCCAAATGTTAGTTGCTCTAATAACGCGGGGACTAGCATTTTGCTATGAGAGTCGATTTCGTTACCAAAGAGTATCCACCGCACATTTACGGTGGTGCCGGGGTCCACATCACCGAGTTGGTAAAGGTTTTGCGATCTCGAATAGAGGCTCGGGTTCATGCCTTCGGTGAGCCTGTTGCCGAGCAGGGAACCCTCGGTTACCAGGTACCGCACGAATTGGCCGATGCCAACGCCGCGCTGCAAACCATGGGCGTCGACCTGATGATTGCTCAGGCCCTTGCAGGGGCTGACCTGGTGCACTCCCACACCTGGTACGCCAACTTTGCAGGCCATGTCGGATCGATGCTTCACGGTATTCCTCACGTTGTGACGGCGCACTCTCTAGAACCTCTTCGCCCGTGGAAACGCGAGCAGCTTGGCGGAGGTTACGAACTCTCCTCTTACATTGAGCGCACTGCTTACCTAGGAGCAAAGCGCGTTATTGCCGTCTCTCACGGCATGCGGAATGACATTCTGCGAAGTTATCCAGATCTTGACCCCGCGCGAGTTGAAGTTGTCTACAACGGCATCGACTCAAACAAGTGGCAGCCTGTGAATGACCCTGACACAGTTCGCGAACTTGGGGTAGACCCAGACCGCCGCAGTGTCATCTTCGTTGGAAGAATCACAAGACAAAAGGGCCTCCCGTATTTCCTTCGGGCAGCGCGGGAGTTACCAAGCGACGTTCAGTTGGTTTTATGTGCTGGCGCTCCTGACACCAAGGAGATTCAACAAGAGGTGGAAGATCTGGTTGCAGAGCTCGCCAAGACGCGCTCGGGAGTGATCTGGATTCCTGAGCACCTTCCTCAACCAAAACTCGCCGCCCTGCTGACCCAGGCCGACCTCTTTGTCTGCCCCTCCATTTACGAGCCACTCGGAATTGTGAACCTAGAGGCCATGGCCTGTGGTGCGCCGGTCATCGGCACCGCAACTGGGGGAATCCCAGAGGTGGTAGTGGCTGGTGAGACTGGCTGGCTCGTGCCAATCGAGCAGGTTCAAGATGGCTCTGGCGTGCCGATTGACGAGAATAAGTTCGTCTCGGATTGGGCAGCAGCTCTGAACCAGGCTTTAGCCTCAAACCAACTAGAAAAGTTTGGTGAAGCAGGTCGAGAGCGGGCAAAGCAAGAATTCAGCTGGGAGTCCATCGCGACTCGCACCATAGAGGTCTATCAAAGAGCCCTTGAAGATTAGGCTTTACGCGATGTCTACCGTTATCGATCTGCAAAATGTAAGTGTTGTCAGAAATGGCAGAGCCATTCTCGACTCCGTTAGTTTTCAAGCTGATTCATCGCAGCGCTGGGTAATTCTTGGTCCAAACGGCGCGGGCAAGACCACTATGTTGCGTGTTTGTGCCGCTCAGATTCAGCCAAGCCAAGGAACCGCCGATGTCCTCGGCCAGCGACTTGGTGAGGTCAACGTTTTTGAACTTCGCACCCGCATAGGATTTGCATCCTCAGCGCTGGCCAACCAGATTCCAAACAGCGAGACGGTTCTAAACGCTGTCATGACCGCTTCATACGGAGTGACCGGACGCTGGAAAGAGGAGTACGACACGGTCGACGAGCGTCGAGCGATGCGCGTTTTGGGGGAGTGGGAGCTGAGCAGCTTCGCCGAGAGACCTTTTGGAACTTTGAGCGATGGTGAGCGTAAGCGAGTCCAGATCGCTCGTTCGATCATGACTGACCCAGAGCTGCTGCTGTTAGATGAGCCAGTGGCATCCTTGGATCCAGGTGCTAGAGAACAAACCATCAGTCTTCTAAGCGGTTATGCCACCAGTGCGTATGCCCCTGCCATGGCGATGGTGACGCATCACCTAGAGGAGATCCCAGCCGGTTTCACCCACGCCCTGCTGGTTCAAGATGGCAAGATTTTGGCCCGCGGAGAGATTGGCTCCACGATTACATCGGAGAGCATTTCCGAGACTTTCCGTTATCCACTAAAAGTTAGCTACGAGGCTGGCAGATTCTCAGTGCGGGCAGCCTAGACCCGATCACTTTTCTCTGCTAAGCTTTCGGGCTGTTGCGTTTCGCAAAAAGAATTCAAACCTAGAAGGAAATCATGAAGGCTGAAATTCACCCAAGCTACGAGCCAATCGTATTCCGCGACCTAGCCTCTGGCGTTGCCTTTCTGACCCGCGCTACCATCACCAGCGACAAGACCATTGAGTGGGAAGACGGAAAGACCTACCCGGTCTACGACGTGGAAATCAGCTCTGCTAGCCACCCGTTCTACACCGGTAAGCAGCGCATCATGGACTCCGCAGGTCGCGTCGAGCGCTTCAACGAGCGTTACAAGAACTTCAGCTAGTCACGAACTGGCCAACCCAATTCCGCCCGGAAATCCGGGCGGTTTTGTGTTTTCATCCACTTTTCAAAATCTAGGGCTTGTTCTTTTGCCCAGCCGATTTGCAACTCGTGCAACTCAACTGCTGACATCTCGAGCTCGGGGAACTTATTTGCCATTCGCTGCGCCAATCGACCAGCAGCGATAGCATCTGCCGTTGAGTTGTGAGCATTCTCTAGCGGGACTTGGTAGTCGGTGGTTAGAGCCCCGAGCGTTCGTTTACCTTTTCTGAACTTCACCAGCTGGCGATCCAGGATCAGCGGGTCAACCACGGGCTTTGGATCGATTGGGCTGTGGCCATACCGAAGTGCCTCATGGTGGAGAATCGAAAAGTCGTAGGCGGCATTAAAAGCTATCAGTGGCATCTCAGACATTAGAGCGCCCAGCAGCCCAAGGAGTTGCGAAATTGATTCTTCGGGTGCAGACCCGTCTCGGACGGCAACCTCTGTTGTGACACCGTGCACTGCGCTGGCAGCCTCAGGGATCTCAATTCCAGGGTTTACCAGCCACTCGTTCAGCGATTCGACCTCGCCATTTGAATCCAACACCACAACGCAGGCGGTGACGATCCTGGACTGACGCAAATCCAGTCCGGTGGTCTCTAGATCAAAAGCTGCCAAACGCTTAGCCCAGCTCGGAGCCTGCGGGTCAAAATCAAAATCAAGCACGCCTCAAAGACTAGGCCGAGTGCTCTTGAACCTAGACTGGTTCAATGCAGGTGTTGAAATCTTCCGCGCCGGAGTTGTTCAAGCTCGCAGCTTCTAGGGCCGAGCGCTCCGATGTTCTAAACACCGCTACTTGGCAATACCGAGGAGAAGGCCGAACCATCATCTTGATCCACGGTTTTCGTGGAGATCACCACGGCCTTAGCGCTATTGCAGGGGCCTTAGATAATCACCATGTCGTCATTCCTGACCTGCCTGGCTACGGCAAAAGCAGTGCCTTTTCCGAGAAACACGATCTAGCCGCTTATGGTCAGTGGTTCGCGAAGTTTGCCGCAGAGTTTGAAAACCCTGTGGTGTTAGGTCATAGTTTCGGATCACTGGTGGTCGCGAAATCCTGGGAGTTCAGGATGCGACAGCCAACCGTGCTTTTGAATCCAATTAGCACCACTCAAGGGGATTCACTCGCCGGTAAGGTAGCGGATCTCTATTACAAACTGGGGTCCAGAGGGCTCATAGGTTCAGCTCTACTTAGAAGCACCCCAGTTGTCCGCGGAATGTCGATGGCGATGGCCACGACCTGGGACCTTAAGCTTCGGTCCTTTATTCACGATCAGCACCATCGGTACTTCTCCAACTACACCGAGGATCGAGTGATTCTCGAGGGGTATGAGGCAGCTAGCTCTGGCAACGTGTTGGACTATGTCGATAGCAGGCCAGCTCAACTGTTACTGATTGCGGGAGCAAAGGACATGATTGCTCCGCTTCCAGGGCAGCTTGAGCTGCAGGCCAGGACTCAGGCGGAGCTTAGAACCTTGGATTGCGGACACCTCACCCACTACGAGACTCCACTCGAGGTGGGGATCATCGTTCGGGATTTTGTGAGGGATATCTCGTGAAGCTGATATTCGATGGGCGCTTCATCCAAGAGCACCCGGACGGCATTTCCAAGTTTTCACTCGGACTGATTCACGAATTGAAGGACCTTGTTGCACTGACCGTTTTAGTGAACGCGGACTATCAGCGAGCGCAAATTGGACCGGGGGTTGAGTTCTTGCAGGGGAGGGCACCGACCTCACTCCTTGAACCTTTCACATCGCTACTTCTAAATCGCGCCGGCGCAGACGTGGTGTTTTCGCCGATGCAAACCACATCTGGGCTTTTCAAAAAATACAAGTTGGTCCTGACTATCCACGACCTGATCTATTACCGCTTCAAGACTCCACCAGCGCAGTTCAACCCGTTAATCCGTGGGCTCTGGTGGCTATATCATCAGAGTTTCCTGCCGCAGCGACTGGTGCTGAGAGCTGCAGATGCAGTGGTGACGGTTTCCAATACATCCCGAAAGCAGATTCTGGATGCCAAGCTCACCAAGAGGCCGATTTGGGTAATTCCAAACGCCAGCGATCTGCCAGTTCTTGAACCAGCGCCAAAGAACAAGCAGCTGATTTATATGGGTAGCTTCATTGGCTACAAAAACGTCGAGACTCTAATCAGCGCAATGGTAGACCTCCCCGATTATGAGCTGGCTCTTCTTTCGAAAATCTCAGCGGATCGGAAGTCTGAACTGCAAGCTATGGTGCCGAAGGGCGCGCGGGTGCACTTTATCGGGGGAGTGAGCGACGAGGACTACGCGAGCTATCTAGCCGAGGGGTTTGCGCTGGTGAGTGCGAGCCGGGATGAGGGATTTGGAATTCCAGCCCTGGAATCAATTAGTCAGGGCACCCCGGCAGTGCTTTCCAACCTCGAGATTTTCCGAGAGGTTGCAGGCGATGGGGCAATCTACTTTGATCCAAATGATCCAAGTGACTTTGTCAGGGCTGTTCGAAAGCTTGAAGACCCTGCCCGCTATCGAGCGACTTCTCTGGCTGGGGCAAGACAAGCGGCGGGCTACTCTTGGCGAGTCTCAGCCCAGAAGCTTCTCGTGCTTCTAAAGAGCCTCTGAGCCCAGCGGGTGAGGAGCCCAGGCTTCTAGTTCCCATTCACCTTCATGCCGGAGAAGGTGCAGCGAGGCATTTTGCAACCGCTCACCCTTTGGTGGGATTGCCCCTGCGCTGACCTCGGAAAGTACGAATCTGATCAAGGCTCCGTGCGAGACTGCCAGGACTCTTTTCCCCGCAAAGTTCTCTACTACGTGGGAAAGTAAGCGGTTTGCCCTTGCAATTACCTGGGATGCGGATTCGGCACCAGGGATTTCATCCAAGCCACCAAACTGCTCGTGCCATTGGGAGTATTCAAGGCCTTCACCAATTCCAAAGCTGCGCTCTAGCAACAAGGGTTCAATCTCAATGTCCGAGATACCCAACTCAGTCGCAACAATCTCGGCCGAGTGCCTCGCTCTTCCGAGTGGGGAGGAGAGAATGAGATCCCAGCTGCCTTTGGCTAACTCAGTTGCCGCAGATTGAATCTGCGCGATACCAACCTCATTCATAGGAATATCTGCCGTGCCCTGAAGTCTCAGATTGATATTCCAATCAGTTTGACCATGGCGCAGTAGCCCAAGTTCGGTTCTAGACATTGAATAACTCCGGTAGGGCTAGTGAGGTTGAGACATTGAGGCGGACATCCGCAAGCGAGTCCGCCTTGGTTTCACCGAGATTGACAATTACAAGCGGAAGACCCAGCTCCTTGGCTCTTTTCACAAGACGCAATCCGGAGTTGACACTAAGCGAGCTTCCGGCCACCACCAGAGCTTCCGCAGCCTCTACAGCCGCCGCAGCCTGGGCAACACGCTGCTTTGGGATCTGCTCACCAAAGAAGACCACATCGGGCTTGTAGCTTCCGCCACAGACACCACAGCTGGGAACCTGGAAACTCTCGTCGACCTCAATCTCAGCATCACCATCGGGGGAAGCTTCGGCGTTTGGATCCTGCACAAAATTTGGATTTAGCTGTGCGATTCGCAGGTCAAGTTCCGAACGCTTCACCAGCTCGCCGCACTGGGTGCAAACTACGGCGTCTAGCCTGCCGTGCAGCTCCAGAACTTTCGTAGCGCCGGCCTTTTGGTGCAACCCATCGACATTTTGGGTAATTATTTGAAAAATTTGGCCGACTTGTTCTGCTTGGGCTATGGCCAGATGGCCCCGGTTGGGTTCAGCTGAAACAATTCGATTCCAACCGACATAACTTCTAGCCCAGTAGCGTGCTTGATGCCTGGGGGAGCCCATGAACTGGTCAAAAGTGAGGGGGTGTTTTTGCACTCGCCCGGCACCTCTGTAGTCCGGGATGCCACTGTCTGTAGAGATACCAGCCCCGGTAAGCAGCAGGGTGTCTTTTCCCGAAATCAACTCACGAGCGCGATCAAGCCCAAACGCAAGCGCAGAGGGGAAGTTTTGGGGCATTAGAGAAGTGTAATCAACACTTGGTGTCCGAAAGGGGACTTGAACCCCTACCTCCTAACGGAGACTAGCACCTCAAGCTAGCGCGTCTGCCATTCCGCCACCCGGACCGGTGATGCTCAAATCAACTGAGCCGTGACAATCTATCACGAACCCAAGCTTCAAAACCACCCGAGGTTCTTGGTCTGACGATGATAGTTGAGTAGCCTAAAGCCATGAACACTGATCCAGAGCTGGCCCTGCAGAAACTAGTCGCAGCCCTAGAGTTTCACCTCGATGCCTGCCGACAGAAGCGCTCTGGTGTTGATGAGAACCTCGAACGCGCCTATGAAATGGTCGAGGATGCATTTCTTAGCTACGAAGAGGCTCTGGCTGCGGCACACGATGAATATTTGCCAATCGCCCTGGCCGAGGATGAATGAATCTATTTGAAGCACTAGTTCTTGGACTGATCCAAGGACTCACAGAGTTTTTACCAATCTCCTCATCCGCTCACGTGCAGATTGCTCAAGAGCTGATGGGTATTTCCAACCTAAGTAAGCCTCAGCTAACGGCATTCATTGCAACAATCCAAATCGGTACCGAGGTAGCGGTGCTCATTTACTTCGCCAAGACAATTTGGGAGATCCTCTCCTCCTGGTTTAGAAATGCCCTACGGCCATTTGCTAAGCAACCGCAGGAATCTAAGTTGGGCTGGCTTGTGATTTTGGGGTCACTACCGGTCGTGGTGTTGGGTTTGACGTTTCAGGATCAGGTTGAATCTGATGTGAGAGAACTCTGGGTAATCGGTGTCGCTCTGATTGTTTTCGGAGTTGGGCTTGGGGTTGCCGATCACTTCGGTTCAAAGACCAAGCAGATTTCCGACCTAAATATAAAGTCCGGTCTGATTTTCGGCTTGGGTCAAGCACTGGCACTGATTCCGGGAGTTTCACGCTCCGGCGGGACAATTACCGTTGGCCGCCTAATGGGATTTACACGGGCAGCGGCAGCTAAATACAGTTTCCTACTTGCGATACCGGCCGTCCTGGCCTCAGGGGCCTATCAGTTCCTAAAGAGCTATCAGGACCTACCGAATGATTTAATCTTCGGCACCGCAGTGGCAACGCTGGTGAGTGGGGTAGTTGGCTACCTGGTCATCGCCTGGCTATTGAAATACCTAGAACGAGGATCGTTTCTGCCATTCGTGATCTGGCGAGTGACTGTTGGTTCGCTACTTCTAATCGGTTTAGCAGTGGGTGCGATTTAGGGCTTAGGGCGATCCTGAGAATCAGGTCGATCGTTTAGGTAGCGCTCGAACTCTCGAGCTAGCGCCTCACCTGAAACCTGTTCCGAGTCCCAAGCATCGCGCGCCTTTTCAAGCTGCGAAACATAGGAGAGCATCTCCTCGTCAGCTGCTGTCATGTCATCCACACCGCGCTCCCACTCAAAAGCCTGCTCGGCTAGTGCTGAGCTATCGAAACTGAATCCGGTTAGCTCAAGAATTTCACTGAGGAAGCCGATGGCAGCCTTCGGGTTGGTGGTGTTGTGAACGTAGTGCGGAACCGAACCCCAAAGCGAGAGAACCGGGATGCCCTCGGCTTCAAAGGCTTGACCCAGAACGGTCAAGATGCCGACTGGCCCCTGGTAGGTCGAAGGTTCTATCCCGTAGCGCTCCATGAGTTGCTGATTCATCGAAGATTTGAATACCTGCATCGGACGCGTGTGAGGAACATCGGCGAGCATCGCTCCAAGCATTACCACCGCATCAATCTCACGGTCCTGCACCATCTCCAAGATCTCAGCCGCAAAACTCAACCAGCGACGAGATGGCTCGGTCCCCAAAAGTAGGTAAAGGCGGTCAAGCTCAGGACGCTCGGCAATTTGTTCTGGGCTAGCCTGCAGCAGTTCACACCCGGGCCAGGACAGCACTCGGTTACCGTCGGAATCAAATTCAATGATTGGGCGCGAGAACTGAAAATCGAAGTAGTCCTCGGGATCTACAGCCTCTAGAGTTTGCGCCCCAATTTGCTCAGCTATGGCCTTGAGGGCACCTGAAGCCGCCTCGGTGGCATCGTTCCAGCCCTCAAAGGCGACCAGCAAGATTCGTCCGGTTAGCATGCTCTCCACTTCTTTACCTACAAACTCTAAAGCACTTAGTAACTAGACTTCTCAGGATGCCAAACAGCTTTCCAGCCGCCGTCTTATGGGACATGGACGGCACCCTTATAGACAGCGAGCCATTCTGGCTTCTGAGCGAGTCACGCCTGGCCGCTGATTATGGAACTGTCTGGACTGAGGCTCATGGTCATGAGCTAATCGGAAAGTCGCTCTATGACTCTTCGGCAATCATCAAGGAGCGGCTCTCCATCAAGGACCTATCGATTCAAGAAGTGATTGATCGACTAACCGATGATGTGGTGTCTCACCTCAAGAGTCAGCTGCCTTGGCGACCTGGAGCGCTGGAGCTTCTGATGGCTATCAAGCAGGCAGGCATCCCGACTGCCCTTGTCACCATGTCTATGCGTCGCATGGCCTTTGCCGTTGCCGATCAGATTCCATTTCAAGCTTTTGATGTAGTCGTCGCAGGTGACGATGTGATGCGAGGAAAACCAGATCCAGAGCCATATCTCAAGGCTGCTGAGTTGCTCGGGGTTGATCCGAAACACTGCATCGCTTTTGAGGACTCCAGGACCGGGTTGGCGAGCGCCGAAGCAGCGGGCTGTGTCGCGGTAGGAATTCCAAACATTGTTCCAATCCCTCAGGCCCCGGGACGCATTCTTTTTGACTCCCTCACCGAGCTGGATCTCGAAACCTTAAGGGGGCTGGCACGATGAATCACATCTTTAAACCGGGGGATAAGGTTCAACTCACTGGCCCGAAGGGAAGACTAAACACGGTCACGCTCGTCCCTGGTGGCAGGTTTGGCACCCACAAGGGTGACCTGATGCACGATGACGTCATCGGTCAGCCAGAGGGCAGCATCATCGCTAACCAAAACGGAATTGAGTACCTGGCACTGAAACCATTGCTTACCGATTACGTGCTATCCATGCCGCGCGGTGCCGCAATTGTTTATCCCAAGGACGCGGGCCAGATCGTGGTTGAGGGCGACATCTACCCTGGGGCAACCGTGATTGAGGCGGGTGTTGGATCCGGTGCACTTTCGTCCTACCTGATTCGAGCAATCGGACCACAGGGGAAGCTGATTTCTTTTGAAAAGCGTGACGAGTTTGCTCAGATCGCCCAAGCAAACGTGGCAAACCAGCTCGGCTACCGACCAGAGAACTGGAGCGTTGTTCTAGGGGAGCTGCAGTCAGCGCTTCCAGGCGCTGTTGAGGATGCCAGTGTCGATCGTGCTGTCCTAGACATGCTGGCCCCTTGGGATTGTGTTGAGGCTGTGGCAAACGCCCTGCGACCTGGTGGTCTCGTGATTGTTTATGTTGCAACCGTTACCCAGCTCTCTCGAACGGTTGAGGCAATCAAGGATCACGGTGGTTTCACCACCCCGAATGCCTGGGAGTCAATGGTCCGCGGCTGGCATGTTGAGGGTCTGGCGGTCAGACCTGACCACCGAATGATTGCTCATACCGGGTTCCTACTCACCGCCAGAAGATTGGCACCCGGTGCAGTGCTACCAGAATTCAAACAGCGCCGTGCCTCAAAGTCTGACTTCTCCCAAGAGGACATGGACATCTGGCTGCCTGGAGCCATTGGGCAACGGCCCATCAGTGAGAAAAAGCTTAGAAAAACCGTTCGCAAGGTCACTCAAGAGTTTGACGAGCGAGAGAATTAGAGAAACGAAAGAAGCTAAATGAAGAAATTGGTCGCGCTGCTAGTCCCAGCACTTCTCCTATCAGGCTGTGCAGCGACTGAGTCCGCTCCGCTCACCGGCTACGCCTTGCTGAGCCAAGGCATGGAGGCGAGCTGCGAGGCGTTCTCCGGGGGAGACGCCATCGAGCAGGTAAGTGTCGAGGGCGAGTTCGGAACCGAGCCAACTATCGATTTCCCAACCCCGCTGGTCGGGTCGGGCATTGAGACCAAGGTTTTCATTGAGGGTGAGGGAGGATCGCTAGTTGGTTCACAGCGCGTTGCGCTTCACTTCACCGGATTCAATGCTTCAACCGGTGAGCAGTTCCAGGGCAGCGAGTTTGGCACCGAGGACTACATCATTCAAGACCTAATTGCCGACTCAAAACCTGATTTCTGCAAGGCACTCACTGGCGTCAAGGTTGGCTCGAGGGTCGGAGTGCTGCTTGATGCAACCAATGCCCACGATGGTGCTGGAGTTGAGTCCTTGGGCATCGGAGCCGAGGACGCGATCTTGTTCGTTTTCGACGTAGTTGACGCCTATCTTCCGAAGGCAAACGGTGACGCCAAGGCCCCAGAGGCTGGCCTACCCGCCGTTATTCTCGCTCCATCCGGACAGCCTGGTATTCAGCTTCCTGCGACCGATGCACCGGGCGAATTCAAGCGATCGGTCTTGGTTGAGGGCAAGGGTGAGGAAATCGCCATTGGTGACACCGTAGTGGTTCACTACTCAGGTTGGACTTGGGATGGCACTCAATTTGATAGCTCCTGGGAGCGTGGCGCTCCTGCGTCATTCCAGGTGAACTCCGAGGGTTTGATTGAGGGCTTCGTCCAGGCGCTCGAGGGTGTCAAAGTTGGCTCACAGGTGGTCGCCGTGATTCCACCGGAGCTCGGCTATGGTGACAATGCACAGGGAGCAATTCCGGCAGGATCAACCCTGGTATTCGTAGTAGACGTTCTAGGCAAGGAATAGCTCAAGATGGGTAAGCAGACTCCAGCGGAGCGACTGTTTACCCTGACCTGCTGTTTAGTTGCCGCCCAGAACTACGGGGTTAGCAAGCGACAGCTTTTGGAGAGCGTCTCTGGCTATGCGGAGAACAAGACCCAAGAGGCACGCGATCGTATGTTCGAACGTGACAAGGACTTGCTCCGCACCATGGGTGTACAACTCGAAGTAATTGACGGCGAAGGATCTGATGACCCTGAGGCGACTAGGTATCGCCTAACCAAGCAAGCTTTTGATTGGCCCCAGGGCTTCACACTCAACGAGCGTCACATGCAGCTATTGGAATTGGCGGCAAAGGCTTGGAACCACCAGAGTCTTGGTCACGTGGCGCAGTCTGCGCTGACCAGAATGCGCGCATTCGGGGCAGCATTTGAACAACAGAGCCTGCAGGTGGTTTCACCGAGACTCTTTGCGAAGGACCCAAACTTCACACCGATTGCCGAGGCAATCGACCGCGGTGTTCGGATCGAGGTTCAATACCAAAAGCCGGGTGCGGCGTCAGAACTCAAGGTTTTGAGCCCAGTGAGATTGCGCTTCAAGGCAGGGCAGTGGCTTTTGCTGGCGGGCGACAACGGGGAGCTGAAAAACTATCTACTCCGCAGAATGGTTTCCAAAGTTACCCTGAGCGAGATGGCAGCAGAGAGCTTTGACGCTGTCGCAATCGAGGCGGCAGAACTTTCCTTAGAAACACACATCGCATCGCAGCAGGCAACGCTTGAGCTGCGTCCAGGCTCCGAGGCCTGGTATCACTTCGGTGGCGACAAGGTTCAGGTTGCATTCATGGACCGAGAACTGTTTGCCGAGGAGCTAATCGATCTAGGTATGGACGTGAAAATCCTAGAACCTGCCTCCCTGGCTGATTATGTGACTCAACAGCTACAGGCGGTGATTGATAACCATGCCTAAACAAGAGCTCGGAGCCGAGGATCAGTTCAATCTTGCGCTCTCTATCGTGGGGTTGGTGCTACGCGAGGGTCCACATGATGTGGTTGAACTAGCGCGATATTTCCAGGTGAGCGAAGCAGCAATCAAGAAAGCCGTGCTCACTATTGCCAATAGCGAAGACATGACTAGGTTTGAAACCCACTTCTACGTCGATGAAGAGGCGCTGGACGAGGGTGAGGTGGCGCTCAACCTAGGAGTTGGAAGACTGGACACCCCTCCCAAGCTATCGGGAAAGCAGGCCGCCGCAATTGCTGCCGGGCTTGAGTACCTAAGCGGTGTGAAGCCTTTTTCCCAAAGCGAAGAGCTCTTGGAACTGCGACGACTTTTTGGCTCAACCGCCAAGCTGTCTGGGGTCAGCTCGCCGAGTTTTGATGCGACTTTGGACAAAGTTCAAAAGGCAATCATTTCCGAGCTTCAATTAGAGATTGACTACCTCAACCAACTGGGCGAGCGAGCGGTGCGAATTGTCGATCCGCTACGTTTAGATCTTTGGCAGGGCCGCTACTACCTCAGGGGTTGGTGTCATAAAAATCTAGACCTAAGGGCTTTTCGGCTAGATAGGGTCGTTGATCTAAAGGCCACGGACGCTCCAATTTCAGATACTGCTCGCCTAGCTGAATTGCCTGATGATTCATTTGGCGATTCTGAAACCGAGCAAATCGTAAAGCTTGAGGTGGAGAAGACGGCGACCGAGATTTTTTGGAATTTCCCTTTGGTTGGTCAGGCCCAAGAGCGAGACGGGGTAGTGGTTGGTGAAATCAAAGTTGGCAGCTTCGCCGCGCTAGCAAGGCACATCGCGAAATTTGGCGGTCGCGCAAAAGTGATTGCGCCAGTTGAAGCAAGAGCGGCGGTCGTTAATTTCGCCAAACGGACGCTCAATCTCGAGGCTGCGGAGGGCTAAATGGAGTGGATTAACCTTGGCCTGGTTCTGGGAGCGGGATACGTATTTGCACTTGCAGGCTACAAACTTTGGCTTGCAGCCAAGTCTTTGCTCAGTCAAATCAAGAAAACAGAAGCGGCGCTCTCTAGCTTTGGACCTGATGAATTTTCGATACAACCCGCAAAGCCGAGTGCCCCAGAAGATCTAGCAAGATTGCTGCGCGCCAGAAAAGCGATGCAGCAGCGCAAAGCGCGTGAGCGCGAGGAAAGACAGCGTAGACTGGTGGCTCGAATCAGCTCAATCAACATAGACAGAAGGTGAGCAATGAGGATCGAAAGTTGGCAATGGATTGTCATCCTCGTAATCGTTTTGCTTTTCTGGGGAGCACCGAAGCTTCCTGCCCTAACCAAGAGCGTTGCAGAGTCCCTGCAGATCTTCCGCAAGGAGATCAAGAAGCCAGAGGCTGAAGGCTCCAAGAAGGGCGAAGAAGGCGAGAAGCAGAAGGACTAATGTTTCGGCGCAAAAACAAAGAGCGCCGCATGTCCTTGGGTTCCCACCTTAGGGAACTGCGCGTCAGGCTGACATGGTCGGCATTATTCATTGCGATTGGTTCCGTTGGCGGTTGGTACCTATTCGATCCGATCTTCGCACTACTTCAAGAACCACTGTTTGAAGTCACTGAGGCGAGAGGCATCGATGCTGTCGTCAACTTCGGAACCGTGGTTGCAGCTTTCGACCTGAGAATTCAACTTTCCATATTCTTTGGCGTGGTCATGACCGCCCCACTGTGGCTATACAACATCTGGGCTTTCGTTGCCCCTGGACTCAAAACCAAAGAAAAGCGCTATGCGCTGGGTTTTGTGGTTGCCGCACTACCACTGTTTCTTACTGGAGCTTGGTTTGCTTGGACCAACCTGCCTAGGTTCGTGGTCGGTCTTATCGGCTTTACTCCTGAGGGTTCGACCAACGTCATCAACGCTGCGGAATACGTGCTGTTCGCAATTCGCGTGCTGTTGCTGTTTGGTCTTTCGTTTGTGATGCCGGTAGTTCTGGTTCTAATGAACTTCGCGGGACTCACAACCGCTAAGGGGATCCTGAAGTCTTGGCGAGTCGCTGTGCTAATCATGGCGATCCTGGCAGCCCTTGCCACCCCGGCGGCAGAGCCTTTCTCAATGTTCCTTTTGATGATTCCACTTTTGGCGCTCTACTTCGCCTCTATTGGAGTCGCCCACCTCAATGACAAGCGCAGAGAGCGAAAGTTAGCCAAGACGCTGGCTTCGGAACCTGAAGCCAGTGAGTGAACTAAGCCCCTCCGAGCGTTACAAGCTCGCCAAGCAGAGGGCCAAGTTTTTGCAACTCGAGGAGTTCTCAGCCGGCCTAAAGTTCCCACTCGATAAGTTCCAAATTGATGCCTGCCAGGCACTCGAAAGCGGTTTCGGAGTCTTAGTTGCAGCCCCCACGGGGGCTGGAAAGACCGTGGTGGGGGAGTTCGCCATCCACCTTGCGGTGCAGAGCGGCAAGAAGGTTTTTTACACCACGCCTATCAAGGCCCTTAGCAATCAGAAGTTTGCCGAGCTAGTAGCGCGCTACGGTCGTGATCAGGTTGGACTCCTTACAGGTGACACCAACAACAACTCAGATGCACAAATCGTCGTGATGACCACTGAGGTCTTGCGCAACATGATCTATGCGACTTCGATGGCCCTGAAGGACCTTGCATATGTAGTCATGGACGAGGTGCATTACCTTGCAGATCGCTTCCGGGGAGCGGTCTGGGAGGAAGTGATTCTTCACCTACCCAAGGATGTATTGGTGGTTTCACTCTCCGCCACAGTTTCAAACGCTGAGGAGTTTGGAGCCTGGCTGGCAGAGGTTCGAGGCAACACCAAGGTAATCGTTTCGGAGCACCGACCGGTGCCGTTGCACCAGCACGTGCTATTTGGTGATGAGGTTCTCGAGCTCTTTGAAACCGGCTCAAACCAGATGCGCGTAAATCCCGAGCTATTGAAAAAGCACCAGGCTCGGGCCAGGGGTCCAATACAGCGTCGTGGCAAATGGGGTGGTGGCAACTATCAAAGTGGCCCGCGCCACGGGGCGATGCACCAATCGGGCAGATTGGAAAAGCCAGAGATTGTTGATGTCTTGGGACAGCAGGGATTGCTGCCCGCCATTTTCTTCATCTTTTCAAGAGCAGGGTGTGAGAAGGCGGTGGAAAGCTGTAGGCGTTCTGGACTGAGGCTGACCACTAAAGAGGAGCAGCAGGAGATCAGACGCGTCGCAGAGGCCCGCTGCACTCAAATTGCAGATGAAGACCTAGACACACTTGGTTATTTCGACTGGCTGAGCTCGCTGGAGCGCGGTGTTGCAGCACACCACGCGGGCATGCTGCCGGCATTCAAAGAGGTCGTAGAAGAGCTCTTTTTGCGCAAGTTGGTGAAAGTCGTATTCGCAACTGAAACCCTCGCACTTGGCATCAACATGCCGGCCCGAACCGTGGTCCTAGAGCGCCTTGACAAGTACAACGGTGAGTCAAGGGTCAACATAACCGCGGGGGAGTACACCCAGCTCACCGGTCGTGCCGGACGACGAGGAATTGACACCGAGGGACATTCGGTGATCGTTTGGGGCAACCAGCTAGATCCAAACCTAGTTGCAGGTCTTGCCTCAAAGCGAACCTACCCTTTGAATTCGAGCTTCAAACCCACCTACAACATGGCTGTGAACCTGATTTCAGCTTTCGGGGCAAGACGTGCCAGCAAGGTGTTGGAGCGATCATTCGCTCAGTTTCAGGCAGACAGGTCAGTTGTTGGACTAGCTCGAGTGATCGCCGATAAGCAGGAGTCACTCGAAGGTTACGAAAAGGCTCTGAGTTGCCACCTTGGCGATTTCATTGAGTACTCAGGCATGCGCCGAGAGCTAACCGATCTTGAACGTAGTGGGGCCCAGAGCAAACATCGAGCGGGCAAGGACATTCGGATGTCCAAGGGTCAGCGCCAACTGGACATGAGGATTGCTGAACTCAAGCGCGAATTGAGGGCGCATCCATGTCACGGCTGCGCAGAGCGCGAGGCCCATGCCCGCTGGGGTGAGCGTTACCACAAGCTGCGCAAAGAGATTGACCAAGCGGTGGCGCAAATTGAAGGCCGCACCAACCAGGTTGCACGAGTTTTTGATCGTCTTTGTCTTCTACTAACCGAGCTTGGTTATCTAGTCCCGAGTGAAGATGACCTTGAGATCACCAGCTCTGGTCTTCGCCTGAGCAAGATTTATGGGGAACGCGATCTACTGATTGCAGAGTGCATCAATCGCGGAGTTTGGTCTCAGCTTGATCCTGCGAACCTGGCCGCGCTCGCAACGGCATTGGTCTATGAGGGAAGAAAAGATGAGGGCGATTATGAACCCAAACTTCCCAAGGGGAACTTCAGGGAAGCGCTGGAGAAGACAGAACTGATCCAGGAGCAACTCTTGGAACTTCAGACCGAACATCGGCTACCTAAGGAGACCCAGCTGGAGCTGAATCTTTGCTGGCCCATGTATCGCTGGGCAACCGGGGCAAGGCTCGACGATGTGTTGAAACTCTCTGGTCTACTGCCGGGAGACTTCATTCGCTGGTCTAAGCAATTGGTAGATCTATTGGATCAACTCGCCCAGGGTGCAGATCCGCAACTGGCGGAGACAGCCTACAAAGCCATGGACCTGATCAAGCGCGGCATCGTCGCAAACTCCTATTACGTCTGAAGTTAGGCTTATCGGGTGCGCAAAGTAGAGCTCTGGTGGCGAATACCACTGGCCATGATTGGCGGGCTCATCGCGCTCTATATTTTCCCAACCGAAAACATCTGGGTGCTCTCACCTCTGGTGCCAGCACTGATTCTGATTGCAACTTTGGGGATGGGTTTTCGTCTTGCGCTACTGACCGGGTTTCTGGCTGGACAGGTCTATTACATCGCCCACATTGAGTGGATATCGCTTTACCTCGGGCCGGTGCCACTGCTTGCGCTCAGCACCCTGATGTCGATCTACTTCGCACTGGGTGTTGGTCTAACGAGCTGGCTGTGGAAAAAACTAAAGCCAAAGACAAACCGGTATCTGTGGTTCGCAATCTTGGCGGCGGCAATCTGGGTCTTGCGAGAGTGGCTCGCAATGAGTTTCCCATACGGTGGCTTCCCGTGGTCGCGCCTTGGAATGGCGCAGGCCCACGGGCCTTGGGCTAACTGGGCCTTCTTTGGGGGCATCAGCCTGGTCAGCTTTGCAGTGGCATTACTCGGTTCACTTCTGGCGGTCATCGCGATCGGGGCTCGTAAACGTGGTTTTCCGATTCGCTTGGCTGCAGTTTGTGCCGGTTTGATTGCTACCTTGCCTGCGATTGTCCCGCTTGGCCTTCTGAATCAAACAGATAGGAGTGCGACAATCGCCGCAGTCCAGGGCAATGCAAACGCCGGACTATTTTCAAACCTGACGCCTGGCACCATTTTGAATAACCACATTCAGGCCACAAAGTTAGTTTCTGATTCTGACCTGGCAGGCGAGCTGGATCTCATTGTCTGGCCGGAGAACGCCTCTGATGTGGACCCGCTTCGCTCAGCTGCCGCCAGAAGTGCGATTGACAAAATCGCTAAAGAATTCAATGCTCCCTTCACCTTTGGAACCATCACCAAGACTGGTGAAGATGTTTACAACTCCACTCTGCTCTGGTCCCCGACCGAGGGACCAATTGATCAATATGACAAAAAGCGACCTGTTCCATTTGCGGAGTTTGTCCCGGATCGTCCGTTCTGGCGAGCGCTAGCACCCGATCTGATTGACCTGGTGCCACGTGGATACAGCTTTGGTGAACGAGACGGGATCTTCGAACTTGAGGATTTCAACGCCGGCACCTTGATTTGTTTTGAAATTGCAATCGATCAGATAGCTCGAGAGTTGGCTGGTAGTGGGGCAGAGGTGATTCTCTCTCAAACTAATAATGCTGATTTTGGTTATTCCGACGAGACCTATCAACAAGCTGCAATCGCTAAATTGCGAGCCATTGAAACCGGCCGATCCGTGGTGAACATCTCCACAGTCGGCCTCAGCGCAATCTACCTGCCAGATGGCAAGACTTTGAATGAGCTGACCTGGTATCAGCCGGGTGCAATGGTCAACAAGGTTCCGCTGTACACGGCAATTACCCCTGCAGTATTTATTGGTGGCTGGATCGATGCACTCCTAGCCGCTGCGGGTCTAATCGCGCTGGCGGTGATTAGACGAAAATGAAAACTCTGGTTCTGATGCCTACCTATAACGAAGCAGCTGGAATCATGCATTCGCTAGAGCATTTGCTTTTGGTGAATCAACAGGTAGATGTTTTGGTTATTGACGACAACTCGCCTGATGGGACAGCCGCCCTGGTTGAGAGGATTGCGGCTGAAAATAGCCGGGTTTCACTTCTCAAGCGAGGGGGCAAAGAGGGTCTAGGCAAGGCCTATCTGGCTGGTTATCGATGGGGGATAGCAGCCGGCTATCAGCGACTTGTCCAAATGGATGCCGATGGATCGCATCGCCCAGAAGATCTCTCTAAACTTCTCAAATCTGAATCTCCTCTTGTAATTGGTTCCCGCTGGGTTAGCGGGGGAGCTGTTGAGAATTGGCCGCTGCAAAGACAGCTAATTAGTCGATTTGGAAACTGGTATGCGGCGGTTGCTACCGGATTGAAAGTAAGAGATTTGACGGCTGGATTCAGGGTTTACAGCGCTTCGCTAATTGAGGAGCTGCAACTCTCCGACCTGGAGGCTCAGGGGTACGGGTTTCAGGTTGAGATGACCAGGAGAGTTGCAAAGTTGGGGGCGGAGATTACCGAGGTTCCAATCACCTTTATCGAGCGCGAAACTGGGGCATCAAAAATGACGCGCGAGATTGTGCTGGAGGCGTTTTGGCTTTGCACCAAGTGGGGGATTCAGAGGTTTTTTAGGCGGTGAGCTTGCCAGCAGAGCGACGAGCTCTCATGTCGGCCAGAACCTCTGCCAGAAGCTCTTCTAACTCCTCGCGGGTACGACGTTCCAAAACCATGTCGTAGTGAGTCCTTGGACCATCGTCTTCTGACGCTGCAAGGTCAACCAGGTTACCGTTCTCAAGTCGAACAGCTATCAGTTCGCACTTCTTGCACTCCCAGGTGTTGGGAAGCTCCGCGGTGGCGGAGAAAATCAAATTGAATTCGTGAGACTCAGGACAACGGAAATTCACCGTGACCCTGGGGGAGAACTCGACACCCGATTCGGTCTCGAGTGACTGTGCGCCAAGGCGCATGCCTCGCATTGTTTCAGCCATGGTTTCCTCCCGTTTAGTTACAAGAACCTCGGCAGGCAGGGGATAAGTCCCAAATTGAAAAGATTTTCAGGAAACACTCAGTTCATGAGGTCGACGCGGTCGCTCACGATCCCTGAAGCTCCCAGTGAGATAAGCCGCTCGCGCTCGGCCGGATCATTCACCGTCCAGAAATGTGTCTCTATTCCATGCCTTGAAAGTCGGTCCAGAAAACGTTTCTCGGCAAAGGTGATGCCGTACATCCTCGGCGGAATCTGGAATGCATCTAGACCCCTAACCGCAATGCCAAACCCGAGTCCACCGAGTCTGTGACTGAGATAGGCGAGCGCCACCTCACGCATTGAAGCGCTAGTGGCAACAGGCTCGGAGAGTAGTTTTAGGGCCTGACGTCGCCGGCTTGAGGAAAAGCTCGACACCAAAACGCGATTGTGAGCGGCAAAACGTTCAATTTCTGAAACGGTAGGCCTAATCGCACGTTTTGCCTTGATGTCAAGATTGAGGTTCACCCCAAGCTCCAGCCCCTCCGCAAGCGTTGGAACCACAGACTCACCTTTTAGTCGAATAGCTCTCAAATCTTTGAGAGTGAGGTCAGCAATAGCGCTGTTGACCCCGGCAACACGGCTGAGGTCATCATCGTGAAATAGGACTGCGACGTGGTCTTTGGTGGCATGGACATCAGATTCGATGTGAGTGGCGCCGTGAGCGATTGCTTGATGAAAAGCAGCTAATGAGTTCTCAGCGACCGAATTCAAGTGTTCACTCAAACCACGGTGGGCAAGCAGGCGAGGGAGTGGGCCGTCGAAATAGGCAGTTCTAGCCATCTCACCCCTAGTCTTGTGTGGTGCCCAAGTCTAGTTTTAGCTATCGCCTAATCAAGCTACTAATCGGGCTATTCATCTATGGAATCGGCGTTGCCATGATGGTCAAAGCCGGGATTGGCGTCGCCCCCTGGGATGTTTTTGCTCAGGGCATTTCAAAACAAACTGGAATCAGTTTTGGGCAATCAACCATCGTGGTTTCTGCCCTCGTGCTGCTTCTCTGGATTCCGCTTCGCGTAAAACCCGGGCTTGGCTCTGTGCTCAATGCCATCTTGATTGGGGTATTTGCGGATCTAGCTATGCCCTATTTGCCCGACTTCGAGTCCTATTTCGCTCGATTGGCGTTGCTACTCACGGGCATGATCGTGGTGTCGTTTGCAACCGGACTCTACATCTCCTGCGGCATGGGCAAGGGCCCCAGGGATGGGCTCAATGTCGGCATTGCTCAACGCTTCAAATTGCCTTTCTGGCAGGCCAGAACAGGCATCGAGATACTTGTGGTGCTGGTTGGCTTTCTATTAGGCGGGCAAGCCAGGGAGGGCACACTAATCTTCGCTCTATTGATCGGTTACCTAAATCAGATCTCGCTTCGATTCTTTGGGCTCGCGGATAAAAATGGCCGAGTCTAGGCATCGCGATACGGTTCGAGCGCTCATTGTTGCTCCCGGTGAGCGTTTTTTGATGTTCCACTCTCGCTTTGATCCAGGCGTTGAGCTACCTCCGCAGTGGATCTTCCCAGGAGGTGGAATTGAAGCTGGAGAGAATCAGGTTCAGGCGATCCTGAGAGAGATCCTCGAAGAAACAGGCCTACAACTTATGCCAGATCAAGTCGCAGGACCATGGGCAGAGCATCAGTTCGAATTTGAGTCAAAGCACGAATTTGACTCTGGTACAGCCTGGTTTTTCACAGTCAGGGTTGAAACTGAATTTGAACCGCAGTCAAATCTTTGGACGCCTGAAGAACATCGCGACACGATCTCACACCGATGGCTGACAATCGAAGAAATTTTCAGCGAAGAGCTTTGGGTCGGACCTCCGGGCGCAATTGATTTGGTTGCAGAGGGCTTGCGTTCGAGCCACTTCTAGTCCCGCCAAATCAATGCACATAACGCCGATAATAAACATTATGTCAACTAAAGGATTTCGCAATACTCCGCTCCTGCCCTGCCCTGAGTTGAATTAGATCTGCTGGGTTGCAGCAGACCAGTTGATCAGTTTTCGATTGGCTGCTCCGGATGTAATCGCATCCTTGGCGCTTTGAAGAGCTTTGGAGAACAGCTCAGAAACCTGCTCCTGGTTACCTTTTGCAATTTCATAGGCAACCATGCCGCCGGCTGCGTTGAGAGTGACAATGTCAAAGACAGCTTCAGCGTTTTCAAAATCCTCGCCAGCGAATAGTCGCCTGGCTACCTCGGCATTGTGCTTGGCATCCCCGCCGATTAGCTGTTCGAGTTTTGCCCGAGGAATGCCAAGCTCCTGAGGGTCGAGGATCTGCTCGGTCACCTCACCATCACGGACTACCCAGAGTTGACTTTTTGAGGTGGTGGAAATTTCATCTAAGCCATCTTCGGAGCGGAACACCAAGGCAGTTCTCCCCCGTTGAGCCAGTTCCGTCGCCATCTTTGGCGCAATCACAGGATTTGCCACGCCTAATGCAGTTGCAATCGGTTGGGCCGGATTTGCCAGCGGTCCAAGGAAATTGAAGGTCGTTGGAACACCGAGTTGCTTGCGGACCGGAGCAACGAACCTCATTGCTGGGTGAAACACTGGCGCGAAGAAAAATGTGATACCTACCTGGCGAAATACCTCGGCTACTTGCTGAGGCGCTAGGTCAAGGCGAATACCGAGCACTTCAAGCATCTCCGACGATCCGGTTTTGCCAGATGCTGACCGGCTGCCATGCTTCAAAACCGGGACTCCGGCTGAGGCTGCAACGATCGAAGCCATCGAGCTAACGTTGACAGTGCCAACCAGATCTCCACCGGTTCCAACGATGTCTACCGCATCTGCCCCGGTGTCGAGCAATACCGCATTGTCGAGCATGACGTCGACTAGACCTGCGAGCTCGTGTACGGTCTCCCCCTTGGAGCGCAGGGCCATCATGAATGCGCCAATTTGGGCCTCACTTGCCTCCCCCGACATGATCTGTCGCATAGCCCACGAGGCGGACTCGCGAGGTAGGTCCTCCCCCGCCAACAAAGACGAGAGCACCTCGGGCCAAGACAAATTTCGCATGCCAAGAACTTTACCCATCGAATTAGCTACTCGGAGTCCAAAAATTCCTGTTTTTCGGGTTCAACACACGGCTGTAGAGGGCCATTTTGGGTTAGGCTAGAGCCATGTCTGCAACCACAACTGTCGCGTCTAATGCGGTAATCAACAGACCAAACGCGGTCTCGGTAGGAACCATCGTTTGGCTCGGCTCGGAAGTTATGTTCTTCGCGGGCCTTTTCGCTATGTATTTCAGCCTCCGCGCGGGCGCTCCAGAACTTTGGGCCAACGACACTCAAATCCTTGACGTGCCATTCGCGTTGGTGAACACCCTGATTTTGGTTGCCAGCTCTTTTACTGCTCAGTTTGGAGTGTTTGCGGCAGAGCGCCTTCAGCCTCGTAGAACCGGAAACTCTCCTGCCAAGTGGGGCATGATCGAGTGGTTCTTCCTCACGTATGTCATGGGCGCAATCTTCGTAGCCGGGCAGAGCTACGAGTACGCAAAGTTGGTTTCCGAGGGCGTCAGCTTGATGTCCAACTCCTATGGTTCAGCGTTTTACATCACCACCGGTTTCCACGCTTTGCACGTAACCGGCGGTCTAATCGCATTCTTGCTCGTGATTGCACGTGCTTATTCAGTCCGAAACTTCGGTCACCGTGAGGCAACCAGCGCCATCGTTGTCTCTTATTACTGGCACTTTGTAGATGTGGTGTGGATTGGCCTCTTCGTGGTCGTCTACATCTTGAAATAAATGGAGAAGCAGTTGAGTAACGAGAAACCACTACGCCGCCGCCCCTGGGCTGCGGGAATTGTGATTTTCCTGGGCCTTGTGTTGTCCGGTGGTGGCTATGCCGCTGCTACCAGCACTGTCCAGGCAGAGCTATCTAGCCCAGAGTTGATTGACGAGGGCAGAAAGCTATTCCTCGCAAACTGCGCTAGCTGCCACGGCACCAACGGTGAGGGCGCTATCGGTGGCCCATCGCTAATTGGTGTGGGTGCTGCTTCTGTAGATTTCCAGGTCGGCACCGGCCGCATGCCTGGTCAGGCATCTGGACCGCAGCTTCACAAGAAGCCAGTTCAGTTCACTGAGGAGCAGATTGCTGCCATGGCTGCCTACGTGGCTTCCCTAGCACCTGGCCCTGCCATCCCAGATGAGGAGTACCTCCGAGCAGATGGAGACCCAACCCACGGTGGAGAGCTATTCCGCATCAACTGTGCAATGTGTCACAACGCTGTTGGTGCTGCCGGTGCACTCACCGAGGGCAAGTGGGCTCCACAGCTGAAGGGCGTCTCGGAGAAGCACATTTACGAGGCCATGATCACCGGACCTCAGAACATGCCAGTTTTCAACGATGCCAACCTGACCCCAGAGGACAAGAAGGACATCATTACCTACCTGAAGTACGTAGAGAACAACCCATCGGTTGGTGGCTACGAGCTTGGCTCAATTGGTCCTGTGGCTGAGGGTCTATTCGTTTGGATCTTCGGTCTTGGCTTCATCATCGCGATCACCGTTTGGCTTGGCGCCAAGTCGAACTAGGAGCACTCATGAGTGAAATCGAGAAAGTTTACGAATCGGGTCTAGCCACCACGGCCGATCGCCCAATCAAGGACCCGGGCATTGAACCACACCGCGTCAGAATGACTGACAAGGACGAGAAGGCTGCTCGCAACGCAGAGCGTGCCGTATCGGTCATGTTCCTAGTTTCGATTGTTGGCGCAATCGTTGCCATCTGGGGCTTCTTCGCCTTCCCTATTGTTGACGGCGACCTCTCCGCCACCAGAAACAACACCTTCTGGATGGGTGTTGGCATGGCACTTTCGCTGCTCGGAATCGGTTTTGGAGCCGTTCACTGGGCCAAGACTCTTATGCCTGACCACGAGGTTGCAGAGGACCGCCACATTGCTCGAAGCTCTGACGAAGCCCGTGCTCAGGCACTCGAAATCATCAAGCTTGCGGATGGTGAGTCTGGTTTCACTCGTCGCAAGCTGATTCGCAGAACCCTTTACGGTGCGCTGGCTTTCTTCCCGATCCCTGCTGTGGTGATCTTCGGAGACCTTGGTCCAACCGTGGGCGACACCCTCAAGCACACCATGTGGAAGAAGGGAACCCGCCTCACCAAGGACCCAACAGGAATTCCGATCAAGGCCTCAGAGGTAACTATCGGTTCGGTATTTCACGTCATCCCTGAAGGTCTCAAGGAGCTTGACCACGAGGTCAAGCTAAACGAGAAGGCCAAGGCGGCAGTTCTTTTGGTTCGTGTAAACCCTGGAGAGCTAAAAGAGGATCCTGCCAAGAAGGACTGGAGTTACGACGGTATCGTTGCCTACTCCAAGATTTGTACCCACGTGGGCTGCCCTGTGGCTCTATACGAGCAGCACACACACCACCTGCTATGCCCTTGCCACCAGTCGACTTTCGACTTGGCCGATCACTGCAAGGTGATCTTTGGTCCGGCATCGCGCCCTCTCCCCCAGTTGCCAATCACGGTTGACGCTGAGGGTTACCTCGTCGCTCAAAGCGACTTCCTCGAGCCAGTTGGCCCAACGTTCTGGGACATTAGGAAGTAATGATGACAAACGCAACAAAGCAAAAGCAGGGCGGTTTCCTAGCTGGAACTGCGAACTATCTTGACGAGCGAGTTGGTCTCGGCACCGTGGTCAAGGGATTCGGTCGCAAGATCTTCCCAGACCACTGGAGCTTCATGCTCGGTGAGGTAGCTCTCTATAGCTTCGTGATTCTCGTCCTGTCGGGCACCTTCCTCACCTTCTACTTCCAGCCATCCATGGCGGTAGTTCACTACGAGGGCTCATATGCGCCACTTAAGGGCGCCGAAATGTCGATTGCCTACGCATCCAGCTTGGACATCAGCTTCGACATCCGCGGTGGTCTTCTGATGCGTCAGGTGCACCACTGGGCCGCACTTCTGTTCGTTGCAGCCAGCGGCCTGCACATGCTTCGCGTCTTCTTCACCGGCGCATTCCGCAAGCCTCGTGAGCTGAACTGGCTCGTTGGTTTCATGCTCTTCATCTTGGGTATGGCTGCGGGCTTCACCGGCTACTCCCTGCCAGATGACCTACTATCCGGAAACGGTCTACGAATCATCGACGGCATGATCAAGGGCATCCCTTTGATTGGCCCATCGATCTCTTCAGGTTTGTTCGGTGGCGAGTTCCCTGGCACCGAGATTGTGGCGCGTCTGTACAGCCTCCACATCATGATTGTTCCTGGACTAATCATCCTGTTCATCGCCCTTCACCTGATGATGGTCGTGCTCCACAAGCACACCCACTACTCAGGCCCTGGTCGTCGTGACGACAACGTCGTTGGTTACCCTCTGATGCCTGTTTACGTTGCCAAGGCAGGTGGATTCTTCTTCCTGGTTTTCGGTGTGATCATGGCCATCTCTGCGACCTTCACCATCAACCCGATCTGGAACTACGGTCCATACGACCCAAGCCCTGTTTCAGCTGGAACGCAGCCTGACTGGTACATCGGTTGGTTGGACGGTGCACTTCGTTTGGCTCCGAGCAACTGGGACGTAGCGGTGTTTGGTTACGTGCTGCCATTCGGCGTGCTTGTTCCGCTAGTTGTCTCGCTAGTGTTCCTTGCTCTAGTAGCTGCTTACCCATTCCTAGAGGCATGGGTCACAGGTGACAAGCGCGAGCACCACGTACTTGACCGTCCACGTAACGCTCCCACCAGAACCGCCATTGGAGCCGCTGGAGTTACCTTCTACGCAGTGCTTTGGGCCGGTGCCTCAACTGACTTGATCGCAATCAACTTCCAGATGTCGCTCAACCAGGTGCTAACCACCATGCAGATCCTGCTATTGGTTGGACCGGTCATTGCATACTGGGTGACCAAGCGCACCTGTCTGTCACTTCAGCGCAAGGACCGCGAGATGGTGCTGCACGGTCGCGAAACTGGTCGCGTTGTCCGCCTGCCTCACGGTGAGTACATCGAGCTCCACGAGCCATTGGACAAGTACGAGCTGTGGAAGTTAGTTGACTTCAAGGACTACCAGCCAACGCTGCCTCGTCCAAACAAGGATGGCAAGATCTCGATTTCAGCTCGAGTTCGCTCAGCACTGTCAAAGATTTACTTCGAAGACCGCATTGCACCGGTCACCAAGGCCGAATACGAGCTCGCTCACGCTGAGCACGCTCCTGCGGTCGAGGAGGCTCCAAAGCCAAAGCGTAAGCCAAAGGCCGTGGCAGCTGCCGACAAGTAGACATAACCAAAAACTAAACCCCTTGGAAAATCCAAGGGGTTTAGTTTTTACAGGGACCTTGTCATCAACACGTGCTTCTCATCGACCATGGGGCCGGACTCAAAACCAGCCTTTTCAAACATACTTCTCGGGCCACGATAACCGTGGCTCACGAATTCTCCACTTGCCAAAGGTGCAGCATTCACCGCACGATACCCATGATTTGGCAAGTCAGCCAATGCAAAATTGAGCATCTTCGTGGCCACTCCCCTACGTTGGTATTCCGATTCCACTACAAAGCAAATAATTGCCGCTACGTCTTCCTCGTCACCAGGCAACTCAACGAAGTTTTTGAAACTATTCGCCGCCATCCATCCGATTACCTTGTCCTCGCTGAGAGCTACATACCCTTGCATGGTGCCGTCCGCTATGCGATCACAAGCTCTATTTCGATTTACGGCCCCCAGGGCATCAGTATCCTCATTTTGCTCCCGGGTATTCAGGTAAAACTGGCAGTAACATCCTTGCCATTGGGGTTGGGACTTGAAGGCAGGGCCATCCATGAACACAAGATATGGCTCTAATTCATTCACGGTGAGTCTTCGAATCTCAATCATTCTTGAAGGCTACCGCCAAAAAGCAATAGACCCCGAGCATGAGGGCTCGAGGTCTATTTTCTAAAGTGGAGATGGGGGGAATTGAACCCCCGTCCATTGCAACGTTTGTGGCGCTTCTACGGGTGTAGCTTCAATCTACGTTCTGCTCGACCCCGGTATTTGTCTGAAGCAACTACACCGACAGGCCCAGTCAAAGTGCAAAGTCCCGAGGGAACCTTTGACGCATTCCCTCAGCAAGATTTCTAAATGACGTCTGGGTCTAAGTTGAAATCAGACTTAGTCAGACGGACTTCGGGGCTAGCTTAAGCAGCTAGGGCGAAGTCGGCGCGCTTTGTATTGGCACCTATTGGTTTGAACACATCGTTTACGAGATAAGTGCTCATCCTCGACCCGCTTCCTCCACGCATCACTACAGTGTCGAAACCGATCATCCCCATGTTTAGTTACTTTGTATCAATCTGGAATTCGCCAGGTTCAAAAGGATAACACCGCAACCTACTGGTTTGTTACGCGTTTTGGTAACTCTCAACCAACTCTGAGGTTTTTAGTACCTGAGCAAACTCGCCGTCGAGATTAGCTGCTGTCATTGCCATTACAGCGGAACCAGTGAACTCCTGATCGCCTAGTTTTACAGAAAAGGCGGTGGTTGCATCGATTGCAAACTGAACTTTGTAACCAAGGTTCCCAGCCATTCGAGCAGTCGTCTCGCAGCAGTAGTTAGTTGTGATTCCACAGATAACCACTGATCTGAGGTTTCTCTTGGTGAGCCAGAGGTGAAGGTCTGGAGTCCCATAAAAGGCGCTATTCACGCTCTTTTGGATAACGGCATCATTTGGACCGGAGAGAAATTCCTCAAGCGCGTTCCCATCTCCCCCAGGCGCTAGTGGTGAGTTGGGGTTCGCAGAATTATGGCGAACCAGAACAACTGGCCAAGACTTGGATCTCCAAAGCTTCAGCAGCGACTCGACGTTTGAGTAAACGTCTGGGTTAGCAGAAAGCCCCCAGTAGTTCTGGTCTCGAAATCCCTTTTGGACGTCGATTACCAGAAGAACTGGAGGCTGTCGCAATTTTTAGTGGGCGTGGGCGTAGCGGTCGTATTCGAATACGAAACCAACCACAGCGATGATGGCGAAGGGCAGTGCAATGAAGAACATCCACCAACCCACAGCAAGCGAAGCAAATGCAACCGCTGCAGAGGCGCCGAGAACCAGTGGCCACCAGCTGTAGGGGCTGTAGAAGCCGACCTCGCCGGACTCGTCTTCGATGTTTCCATCTTCACGGTCTTCTGGCAGAGTTGCCGTGCGCTTCAGGGAGCTGTTGAGGTAGTAGGCAATGAACAGCGCCAGTATCACAAGCAGGGCCATTGCAGCAGTGCCAATCGGCTCTACGTAGCCCCACTCGAGCTGAGTCCAGATTGCGTAAGCGATGTCGGCGATCGTGAAGTACGCCGCCATTACCAGCAGGATGACGATATTGGACTTCATTAGATTCTGCCCTCCTTGACGTAAGACGCCTTGGCCTCTGGAGAGGCGTACTCAGGGTGGTTCAGGTCAAATGCCGGAGACTCTGAGCGAATGCGAGGAATCTGGTGGAAGTTGTGGCGTGGGAATGGAGACTCGGTAGCCCACTCGAGTGAACGACCGTAACCCCAAGGATCCTTCAGGCCAACCATGGTTCCCTTGCGCGCGGTGATCCAAACGTTGAAAAGGAACGGGATCATGGAGAGAGCCAAGATGACCGCACCCAGTGTGGAAACGATGTTCATCTCGGTGAAGCCATCCTCTGGAAGATAGGTGGCGTAACGACGAGGCATACCCATGACACCGAGCCAGTGCTGAATCAAGAAGGTGGTGTGGAAGCCGATGAACAGTAGCCAGAAGTGAATCTTTCCAAGACGCTCATCCAGCATCTTTCCGGTGAACTTTGGCCACCAGAAGTAGAAGCCGGCGAACATTGCGAACACCACGGTTCCAAACACTACGTAGTGGAAGTGCGCAACCACGAAGTAGCTGTCTGAGAGGTGGAAGTCCAAAGCTGGTGAGGCCAAGATAACACCGGTCAAACCACCGAATACGAAGCTGACCAAGAAGCCTAGGGCCCAGAGCATTGGGGTCTCAAACGAGACCGAGCCTCGCCACATAGTTCCAATCCAGTTGAAGATTTTCACACCGGTTGGAACCGCGATCAGCATCGTGGTGAAGGCAAAGAATGGAAGCAGAACCTGACCGGTGACGTACATGTGGTGTGCCCACACGGTCATGGATAGAGCCGCAATGGCAATGGTTGCGTAGACAAGAGTCTTGTAACCAAAGATTGGCTTGCGGCTAAAGACTGGGAAAATCTCAGACACGATTCCGAAGAACGGAAGCGCAATGATGTAAACCTCTGGGTGACCGAAGAACCAGAACAGGTGCTGCCAAAGCATGGCGCCGCCGTTTTCTGGGTCAAAGATGTGAGCTCCGAACTTGCGGTCTGCTCCAAGTGCAAACAGTGCTGCCGCAAGTGGGGGGAAACACATGATGATCAAGATTGAAGTGACCAAGGTGTTCCAAGTGAAGATTGGCATTCTCCACATGGTCATGCCAGGGGCACGCATCGTGATGATGGTGGTGATGAAGTTCACTCCACCCAAGATGGTTCCGAAACCGCTCAGGGCAAGTCCGAAGACCCATAGGTCTCCACCGATGCCTGGCGAGAAGGTGGTGTTAGAAAGTGGCGCGTAGGCAAACCAACCAAAGGAAGCAGCACCCTGAGGGGTGAAGAAACCCGAGACCGCAATCAAAGAGCCGAAGTTGAAGAACCAGTAGGCGATCGCGTTCAGTCTCGGGAAGGCCACGTCAGGTGCGCCGATCTGGACCGGCATCAGAACGTTTGCGAAACCAGCGAACAGTGGAGTTGCAAACATAAGCAGCATGATCGTGCCGTGCATGGTGAAGAGCTGGTTGTACTGCTCCTTTGAGGCAACGATTTCGAGGCCTGGCAGGGTCAGCTGGGCACGGATGATCAGAGCCATCACTCCACCGATTAGGAAGTAGATGAAGGAAGTGATCAGGTACAGGTAGCCGATCTTCTTGTGATCAGTAGTGGTCAGCCAGTCAACTAGAAGCTGACCCTTGGAGCGCTTTGGAGCGAGAGAGCCTGGCTGGATTCTGGTTTCGGTTAACGTTGCCATTTTTATTCCTCTGAATCAGTTCTCTTGCTTGGGTCGCCACCAGGAAGATTCTGGTTTCTGTCGTACTCGCCCGACAGCTGACCCACGTTACCCGCAGCTGCTAGCGCCTGCATTTGGGCTTCGTACTCGGCCTCAGAAACTACCTTGACGTTGAAAAGCATCATGGAGTGGTACTCGCCACAAAGCTCGGCACACTTACCAACGTAGGTGCCCTCCTTGAGCGGGGTGAAGTACATGTGGTTGGTCTGCCCTGGGAACATGTCCTTCTTGTATAGGAAGTCCACGACCCAGAAGGAGTGGATTACATCGCGGGCAGTCAAATCAATCTGAACGGTCTTACCCACCGGCAGGTAGAGAGTAGGAAGAGTCTCCATGACGTTCTCTTCATCACCGGTGAACTGAGCTTGGATTCCTGAGAAGTAAACGTTGTCGTTTACGTAGTTGAAGTCCCAGCTCCACTGCTTACCGATTACCTCGATAACTACGTCTGGGTTTTCGGTCTTCGCCTCGATGGCTGCCATGTCGCGCGCTGTAAACGCAAAGAAGCCAACCACCATGATGAGCGGGATGACAGTGAACAGAGTCTCGATCGGCATGTTGTAGCGAAGCTGCTGAGGCATTCCGGTCTCGCCCTTGCGACGGCGGTAGACAATCAAGGCCCACGCCATCAGACCCCAGGAAAGGGCACCAACGGCTAGCAGCACGATCCAAGAGGTGTTCCAAAGGTGGATGATGCGGTCTGTGTGATTGGTAACTCCCCAGGCATCGGGCAAAAAGCCGCGCTCTAGCTCGGGGGAACAACCGGTGAGCACTAGAGCTGCTGCGGAAGCCAACGCTAGGGCCGAAAATCGGCGGCGAATCTTAGACAAGTGAGACATCCTTCTTGGGCTGCAGACGGTAAAAGTCTAGACCCAAAACACTCTAGTTTCAGGCGTTTCGCACCGATTTAGCTGAAGGAATCTCCACACGCACAGGTGCCGGCAGCATTTGGATTGTCAATAGTGAAGCCCTGTTTCTGGATTGAGTCCTCAAAATCAATTGAGGCTCCGTCTAGGTAAGGAACGCTCATCGGATCTACAACTACCTCGACGCCGTCGAAGGCCACGATTGCATCTGCCTCCTCGACCTGCTCGTCAAAGAAGAGCTGGTAGATCAAACCAGAGCATCCGCCCGGCTCAACGGCCACTCGCAAGCGCAAATCGTCTCTGCCCTCCGCGGTTAGCAAATTCTTTACCTTCTCAACTGCCGTTGGGGTAAGTACTACACCGTGTGCCTGTGACATGTTTCCTCCTGTTGCTTAAAAGTTTAACTAGCTACGACGCATCTGATTCCCTGCAAGCAGCAAAAGCGCCTCTGCGCATATTGCTCGCTTCAGGGTCGGAAGGTGCTGCGACTCGTTTGGAGAGTGCGCCCTGGAATCGGGATCCTCGACTCCAGTAACAAGGATGTCAGCATCAGGGAAAACTGTTGCGAATTCAGAAATGAAGGGAATTGACCCACCTACTCCGATTTCGACGGCAGGCTCAGGCCAAACTCGACTCAAGATGTCCTTCGCTAGCTCAGCTCCCCAACCCTGCTTGGCGAAGTAACCGGGGCCCTGCTCAGAGTGACCAAATTCAATGTGGGCTCCGAACGGAGCGTGCTTGACGAGGTGTTCGCGAAGCATGGCAAGCCCGTGGTTAGGATCCTCACCCGGCGCTAAACGCATTGAAACGCGAGCAGTTATCTGTGGCTGGGCCGTGTTCGAAGATGTGGCGACCGCAGGTGCATCCAAACCAATGATTGTGATCGCTGGTGCACCCCAGTTTTGCTTGAGCAATGAGTGTGTTCCAATTCGCTCCACGCCATCAAGCAACCCGGCTTGCTCCCTGAAATCTTCATCTGAAAACGGAAGCTCTGCGACATCGACCGTCTTGAGTCCAGCTACCGCAACGTTTCCTGCCTCATCGTTCAGCGTTGCCAAAAGTCGCACCATAGCGGTCATTGCATCAGGCAAAGGGCCACCAAACATTCCAGAGTGCAAGGCGTGATCCATGGTCTTGACGGTGAAGGTCTGCGACACAACGCCTCGAAGCGTGCTGGTCAACGCTGGGGTATCGATTGACCAATTGCCGCTATCGGCAACGATGATCAGATCCGCTGCTAGCTCAGCTCTGTTGTCGGCAAGAAAGTTTGAGAATGATTCACTTCCGGCTTCCTCTTCGCCCTCAATGAACAATGTGATTCCGAGGTTCACATCACTTGCCAACTCAGCAAGAGTCTTCAGAGCATAGAGGTGTGTTACCACGCCTGCTTTATCATCACTGACTCCTCGGCCGTAGAGGCGCTCACCCTTGAGAGTTGCCTGAAACGGCTCACTCTCCCAAAGCTCTGGATTCCCCGGAGGCTGAACATCGTGGTGTGCGTAGAGCAACACATGAGGAGCATCAGCCTTGGCTGCCCTGCGTGCGAGAACGGCAGGTGATCCGGGCTCGCCGTTTGGCTTGAGAGCGGTCCTGATTTCTACAAAATCGAAAAGTCCCGTGCTGGCAAGCAGATTCTTTACGGCCTCGGCGGATCGAGTCAGATTATTTGGATCAAAGCTTGGCCATGCAATGCCCGGAATCTTGACCAGTTCACCAAGATCACCAACCACTTGAGAGAAGTTCTCCTGAACAAAAGATTCGACTTTGAATTGCAGTTCGCTAGAAACCGAGACTTTAGAGAATGTCATGGCGATAATCTAGTCCCAGATCTTGAGAGGTTCCGCATGTCAGAAACCAATTCACCAGCCGGCAAGGGTAGACCGACTCCCCCTCGCAAAGTTCGCGAGCAGGCTCGCAAAAAGCCACTGGTTGGCGACCGCAGCAAGGAGGCCAAAAAGGCCCAGCGCGAGAAGCTTCGCGAAGAACGCCAGAAAGCCCGGGAGGGCATGATGGCTGGTGACGAGCGTTACCTCACCTATCGAGACAAGGGACCGCAGCGCAAGTTCGTTCGTGACATCGTGGATTCCAGATTCACTGCCGGTGAAATGGTGCTACCAGCCATGTTCCTGGTCGTGCTTACAACCTTTATCGACAGCTATGAGGTCCAGCTGATCTCGCTGTTTGCAATGTGGTCGCTATTTCTCGTAGTCGCATTCGATGCCTTCCTGGTTTCGCGGTCGGTGAAGAAGCGCGTGGCCAAGAAGTTTGGTGCGGACAAGGTAGAGGGTGGCCTGGGCTGGTACGGAGCAATGCGCTCCATTCAAATGCGCACACTAAGAATTCCAAAGCCTCAGGTTTCAAGATTCGCAAAAATCGACTAGTAAGTAAGGGCAGAACATGAAGCATCGCTATCTAGGCAACTCCGGACTCAAAGTATCGGAACTGATTTATGGAAACTGGCTTACTCACGCATCTCAAGTTGCCGAGGAGCAGGCGATCGCTACAGTCAACGCGGCTCTCGAGGGTGGCATCACAACCTATGACACCGCAGATGCCTACGCCAACCAAGCCGCTGAAGTGGTGCTTGGTAAGGCCCTAAAAGGTCAGCGCCGTGAGGGTCTTGAGATTCTTACTAAGGTCTACTGGCCGGTTAGCGCCAAGGGTCCAAATGACTGTGGCCTGAGCCGCAAGCACATTTTCGAATCCATAAACGGCTCACTCACTCGACTGCAAACTGACTACGTTGACCTCTACCAAGCTCACCGCTTCGATTACGAAACCCCGCTCGAGGAGACAATGCAGGCCTTTGCAGACTTGGTCCGCATGGGCAAGGTGCTCTATGTCGGAGTCTCCGAATGGAATGCTGAGCAGATCCGTGCTGGACAGCAGCTGGCGACCCAGCTTGGATTCAAGTTGATTTCTAACCAACCGCAATATTCGATGCTCTGGCGTGTAATCGAGGCAGAAGTAATTCCAACCAGCGTTGAGCTAGGGCTGGGTCAGATCGTGTGGTCCCCAATGGCTCAGGGCGTTCTGACCGGAAAGTACCTGCCAGGTCAGCCAGCTCCTGAAGGCTCGCGTGCGGCCGACCCTGCAATGTCTTCGATCGTTGAGAAGTTCATGGGAGAGGCAACCCTGACCGCAGTCCAAAACCTCCGTCCGCTCGCCGAGGGACTGGGTCTGACTATGGCGCAGTTTGCACTGGCTTGGGTATTGCAGAACAACGCAGTCTCGGCTGCGATTGTCGGAGCTTCCAGGCCAGATCAGATCAAGGACAACCTTGGTGCCTCAGGTGTCGAGATTCCGGCGGATGTGATGTCGAAAGTCGACGAGGTGCTGGCCGGTGTCTACATGACTGACCCAAGCCTGACTAAGTCACCTGCAGAACGCCCCTGCTAATCGATTTTTGCGAGCCGTGCGGGCCAGAGTGGTCCGTTATAGATAAAGCCGGTGTAACCCTGGACTAGGTCTGCACCGAGCGAAACGCGAGCCTGAACCTCGATCTGTTTGCTCACTCCCCCCACGGAGATAACGCAGTAGGTGCGATCCAGCTCTTGGCGGATGATACGGAGCATCTCCAAGGATCGCGATCGCAACACCGGACCAGAGAGACCGCCAGCCTCAGCTAGAACCGCTGGATCGGCCTTCAGATTGCGGCTTATGGTGGTGTTCGCCGCAATCACTCCAGCAAGCTTCGTGCTCTTGACTAATTGCAGGATTTCAACCAAGTCTTGATCTGCCAGATCAGGAGATAGCTTGAGCAAGACAGGCTTGCCTGAAGAATTTGCCATGGTGGCCTCAAGAATGGGCTTTAGCGCCTCAACCTGCTGCAGATCCCTCAGCCCGGGGGTGTTTGGCGAGGACACGTTTACTACAAGATAGTCGGCATACGGTGACAGCGCTGCAGCCGCCAGCTGATAGTCCTGATAAGCAAGCTCTGAGGGGGTGTCCTTGTTTTTGCCGATGTTCACCCCGATGACAGGAAGGTTTTCACCGCTGGCGCGCAACTTTTCCAAGCGCTTTGCAATGACCTCCGCGCCATCGTTATTGAATCCCATCCGATTGATTAGAGCCTGTTGCTCTGGGAGACGAAACATTCTTGGCTTTGGATTACCTGGCTGAGGCCTGGGGGTTACCGTGCCGATCTCAACGTGCCCAAACCCCAATGCATGCATGGGTTTGATGAGCGTTGCATTTTTATCAAAGCCTGCAGCTAGACCAAATCGATTCTCAAAAAGAATTCCCATGACCCTGATGTCTCTGGGCCTTTTTCTTGCGCGGAGGATTCCAATCGCAGATAGGACCTCAAGAACTGTGACAACCAGGTGGTGCGCAACTTCGGGGTCAAGACGCTTGAAAAAAACGTTGAAAAGCGTGCGATAAATCATTCAGATCTCAAGCTCTCAATAGCCTTTTGGAAATCATCCAGAGAGTCCCAAGCTTGGTAGACACTCGCAAATCGCATGTATGCAACATGATCCAGGTTTCTGAGTGGGTCCAGGATTGCCAAGCCGATGTCTTGCGCCTCAATAGAGGCAGCACCGGTGGCTCGGAGGGTCTCCTCCACCTGCTGTGCAAGTAGCGCCAGGTCGGCATCGGTAACTGGCCTACCTTGACAGGCCTTGCGAACACCACTGACGATCTTGTCTCTTGAAAATGGTTCGGTTACTCCCGAGCGCTTAGTCACCATCAGGCTTGCGGTCTCAACGGTTGTGAAGCGCTTCTGACACTCCGGACACTGACGACGACGGCGAATGGAAGAGCCGTCGTCAGAAGTTCTTGAGTCGATTACTCGGGAATCTGCATTTCGACAAAATGGACAGAACATCAGCGATCCTCTCTGATCGAAGCTGCGGTGCCATGGGCCGATAGACCCTCGGTGTGGGACAGGGTCTCCAACTGGGTTGAAATCTCAGCCAGTGCGCTCTTTGAGTATGAAATGACCTGCTGTGGCCTAAGGAATGTGTGCACCCCAAGACCTGGTCCGAACTTCGCTTGCTGGGAAGTAGGTAACACGTGGTTTGAACCTGCGAGGTAATCCCCCAGGCTCACCGGAGAGAAGTCCCCGATAAACAGTGCGCCGGCGTTAGTGATTTGCTTGGCGACCTCTTCAGGGCTCTCGGTTTGAATCTCGAGGTGTTCAGTTGCATAGTGGTTGGCCACAGCAATTGCAGCCTGAATGTTCTCTACCAGCACCAGCGCTGATTGCTCCCCTGCAAGGGCGATCGCAGCCCGTTCGCGATTGGCTGCCAGAGCCAGCTGACGATCAACCTCAACTAAGACGCGTTCAATTAGATCCTTCGAATCAGTCACCAATACAGCTGCGGCATTCTCATCGTGTTCAGCTTGAGAAATTAGATCTGCGGCAACAAAAGCGGGATTCGCAGTCTTGTCAGCGACGATGAGGATTTCAGTGGGTCCGGCTTCGGAGTCGATACCGATCTTGCCTCGAAGCAGGCGCTTGGCCGTAGCAACGTAAATGTTTCCCGGTCCAGTGACCATGGTTACTGGGTCGAGTCCAATCTCAGGAACCCCGTAAGCGAAGGCAGCCACTGCGCTTGCGCCACCAATCGAATAAACCTCAGTTACACCTAAGAGCTCAGCAGCAGCGAGAATGCTCGGGTGTGGCAGTCCATCGAATTCAGCCTGAGCCGGCGAGGCAATCACAATTCGTGGAACATTTGCAACCTGCGCTGGCACCACGTTCATGATCACACTGGACGGATAAACAGCTTTACCACCTGGGACATACAAACCAACTGAATCCACCGGCACGTAGCGCTGGGTGACGTTGGCTCCCTCACCAAGATCGACGCTTACTTCGCTGGGCACAACCGCAGCGCTCACTCGGCGCACTCTCGCGATCGCCTCTTTGAGTGCCTCCACCAATTCCGGTGCAGTGTTTGCAAGGGCGGAGCGAAGCTGATCTCTCGAAACCTTGAATCCGGCTGGCAGCACACGGTCAAACTTTTGAGCGTGGTCACGAAGGGCCGCCTCACCTAGGGTTCTAACCTCCTCGCAGAGTGCCCAAACGCTGGACTCAATCGTGGAATTGTCTTCGATGGTTGCCCTTGGAATCAAAGTGTTCACCCGCGAAGCGGTAATCGGGCCCGTGAGTTCTAAAAGCCGCAATCAATACCTCGGAATAATTTGGCGAATTTGATGCTCTAACCTTATCTAAGATGACTAATCAATCCACCGACTTCAATCTGTTTGGCGCAGATGCACTCAAGGCCGCGTTTCGCCGGCATGCATCTGGAGTCGCCATAATCACCGCCAGCACGAAGGCTGGAGAGCCAATTGGGTTCACGGCGACATCCGTTACCTCCCTTGGCTCTAACCCACCGTTGGTTTCCTTCAACATCGCTCAAGGGTCATCCTCTTATGAGCACCTGGTCGAGGGGTCAAGCGTTGCCATCCACACGCTTACCATTGAAAATCTGGCACTTTCTCAAAAACTGGCAGGACCCAAAGAAGATCGCTTCAAAGACATTGAGTACAGCCTGGTTTCCGGTGTTCCGGTCTTCCCTCAAACATCTTCAGTTCTTTTAGGAAAAGTCAGAACGAGGCTCGAGGTCGCGGCAAATGCGGTTGTCGTTTTGGATGTAATCAGTGGTTTTGAAAACACTGATGCCGAGCCACTGCTCTACTACCGTCGTGGCTACCTGACTACGGGCGAGCGACTCGCCGACAACTTCTAGTCGACTGCGTCCGGACCTAGGAGAGCCTTGAGCTCTCCAAAAAGATCGTGCCCTACAGCTACTCGCTGCGGCAGCAAGAAGTGTTTCACCGTTGAGCCGATCAGCTTGACTTGCACCTCTACCGGCCCCGGGTGAGTGTCCAGAATCTGTCCCAACTTGCCCAGGATGGTCTTGTTGGCCATTGACTCCTTGATGGCAAGCTTCAGCACGCCACCTTGCTCACGACCGGCATCCAAGACATCGATCGAAAAAGCTTGGAGGGTTACCTCCTCGTCGCGCCTTGAGATTCTCCCGCGAATAGCGACGGTTTGATCGGCAATCAGAAGTTCGCGATTCTCCAGATAGGTCTTACCCATAAACATGACTGAAATCTCGCCCGAGAAATCCTCAAGCGTCACTTGACCGTAAGGGTTGCCCGAGGTTCTTGCGACGCGGTGAGCAACCTGCGTGATTAAGCCGGCAATTGTGACCGTTTCTCCGTCTTTGAGCTGAGTCTCGCGAAGCGCAATCACTCCCATGTCGGAGTGTCGCATCAAGAGTGCTTCCATGCCCGCTAGCGGGTGATCCGAGACATATAGACCAAGCATCTCTCGCTCGTGTGAGAGGAGGTCCCGCTTAGTCCACTCTGGCAGATTTGGAACTTCGATTACGGCTGGATCCTCCTCCAAAAGACCGCCGAAGAGGTCCATTTGACCCGATGCCTGCTGCTTTTTCAAAACTACTGCCGAGTCAATTGCTTCTTCGTGAATAGCAATCAAAGACCTGCGGGTGTGGCCAAGTGAGTCAAAGGCCCCTGCCTTGATAAGCGATTCAACTACTCGCTTCGAAGTTGCTTGCTGTCCGACTCGGGACAGGAAGTCATGGAAGGAGCTGAACTTGCCTGACTTGCGGGCTTCGACAATCGCGTCCACAACGTTTTTGCCAACGTTGCGAATGGCGCCAAGACCAAATCGGATATCGTCGCCAACCGCAGCAAAAACGCCAATTGATTCACTGACATCGGGAGGCAAAACTTTGATGCCCATTTTGCGACACTCGTTTAGATAGATCGCGAGCTTGTCCTTTGAATCGCCGACGCTTGTGAGCAGTGCTGCCATGTACTCAGCTGGGTAGTTCGCTTTGAGGTACGCCGTCCAGTAGCTCAGCACACCGTAACCGGCGGAGTGAGCCTTGTTGAAGGCGTAGTCGGCAAACGGTAGCAATGTCTCCCAGAGCGCCTTGATGGCCTCCTTGGAATAGCTGCGCTCTTGCATACCGGCGCTAAAGATCTCGTACTGCTTTTCCAGTTCCTCGGGTTTTTTCTTTCCCATGGCTCGGCGCAATAGGTCTGCTTGACCCAGCGAATAACCCGCCACTTTTTGCGCAGCTGCCATCACCTGCTCCTGATAGACAATCAGGCCGTAGGTGGGTCCCAAGATTTCGCGCAGCGGCTCTTCAAGCTCGGGGTGAACGGGCTCAGATTGCTGCTGACCATTTTTACGCTGGGCATAGTTGATGTGTGAGTTCATCCCCATTGGGCCGGGGCGATATAGCGCGATAACCGCGGAGATGTGCTCGAACTCTGTCGGCTTTAGCTGACGCAGCAGCTGTCGCATGGCATCACCATCGAGCTGAAATACGCCGAGGGTGTCACCGCGTGAAAGAAGCTCGAAGGTTTTTTCATCCGAGTTCAGGTCAAGCTCCTCGAGAACTACGTTCTCGCCACGGTTTTGTCTAATGTTTTCGAGGGCATCATCCAACACCGTGAGGTTTCTAAGGCCGAGAAAGTCCATCTTTAGCAAACCCAGATCCTCACAGGGAGGCTGATCAAACTGGGTGATGATGGCGCCGTCCTCTTCGCGCTTCATGATCGGAATTACATCCATCAACGGTTCAGCGGACATGATCACACCCGCAGCGTGAACTCCCCACTGGCGCTTTAGTGACTCGAGACCCTGGGCTAAATCAAACACACGTTTGGATTCTTCATCATTCTCGATGATTTCTCTAAACTCAGCAGCCTCGGAGTAGCGCTCTGCCGCAGGGTCAATCAACTCGTTCAGCGACACATCTCGGCCCAGGACCATAGGCGGCATGGCCTTGGTCAGCTTCTCCCCAACCGCATATGGCATGGCCAAAACTCGAGCGGCATCCTTCAACGCCTGCTTAGCCTTGATGGTTCCAAATGTGACGATCTGGGCGACGCGGTCATCGCCATACTTCTCGGTGACATACCTAATCACTTCTGGTCTGCGACGGTCGTCAAAGTCAACGTCGATATCCGGCATTGAAAGACGCTCCGGATTCAAAAAGCGCTCGAAGATTAGGTCGTGCTCCAGGGGATCAAGTTCGGTGATACCTAGGGCGTAGGCGACGATCGAACCGGCGGCAGATCCTCGACCAGGACCTACTCGAATGCCCTGGGAGCGAGCCCAAGAGATGAAGTCCGCAACCACCAAGAAGTAGCCGGGGAACCCCATTCGAACGATCACATCTAGCTCATAAGCGGCCTGCTCGCGGTGCTTATCGGAGTAGCCCTGGGGGAATCGACGATCCATGCCGCGCCAAACCTCTTTGGCAAGCCAATCGGCCTCGGACTCCCCCTCAGGGACTGGGAACCTAGGCATCAGGTCGCGCTTTTCAAAATTTACCTCTGAGCGCTCAGCAATTAGCAGAGTGTTGTTCGCTGCCTCTGGGAGGTCCTTGAAGAGCTCCCGCATTTGCGCTGCAGACTTGAGGTAGTACTCCTGAGATTCAAACTTGAATCGATTTTGGTCATAGATATTTGAACCAACCTGAACGCACAGCAGTGCATCGTGGGCCTCGTGGTCCTCCTGATTGGTGTAGTGCAAATCGTTTGTTGCAACCAGCGGCAGACTCAAATCCTTGGCCAAGCGCAACAGGTCGTCGCGAACTCGTTTTTCAATGGAAAGACCGTGGTCCATGACCTCCACAAAAAAGTTGCCCTCGCCAAAAATGTCTCGGAATTCAGCTGCTGTGCGGATTGCCTCATCGTATTGACCCAGTCGGAGTCTGGTCTGAACCTCGCCACCTGGACACCCGGTTGTAGCTATCAGACCCTTGCCGTATTTGTTTAGAAGCTCTCGGTCCATTCGAGGTTTGAAGTAGTAGCCCGACAAATACGCCTCAGACGAGAGCCGGAAAAGGTTTTGCATCGAAGCGTTATCGGTTGACCACATGGTCATGTGGCTGTAGGCGCCACCTCCAGATACATCGTCATCTCCGCCATCGGCCCAACGAACCTTGGATTTCTCGAGACGGGATCCTGGGGCAACGTATGCCTCAATGCCGATAATTGGCTTTATACCCTGGGCCTTGGCCTGCTTCCAGAATTCATAAGCACCGTGGGTATTGCCGTGATCGGTCATCGCAATCGCGGGCATGCCAAGTTCAACTGCCTTTGCAATCAGCTTTTTTACCCGCGCTGCCCCATCGAGCATCGAATACTCGGTGTGATTGTGCAGGTGAACAAAAGACTCGCTCAAACCCGCTCCTAGTTGATAGGCCTAAATCCTAAAGCCGAAAATCGGTATCCCTGAGTTTGCCAAGAGCGAGTTCAAGATCCGCGGGGTAATCCGATTCAAATTCCACCCAGTCTGAGCTAATCGGATGGGCAAACGCCAGCTTCTTGGCATGCAGCCACTGCCTATCTAGACCTAACGCCGCTGCAAGTTTGGGATCCGCTCCATACAGCGGATCGCCAACCAGGGGATGTCTAAAGTGAGAGAAGTGGACGCGAATCTGGTGGGTTCGACCAGTTTCCAGTCCGACCTCCATTAGCGCTGCAGCTGGAAGCAGTTCAATGGTTTTGTAGTGCGTAACAGCGTGCTTACCTTCTGCCGAAATCGTGAACTTATAGTCGTGTCGTTGACTTCGAGCAATTGGGGTGTCAATCGTTCCAGAGGCAGGCTCTGGATGCCCCTGCGCCAATGCGTGATAGGTCTTTTTTACCGTTCTGTCTCGGAAGGCCTGCTTGAGCACCGAGTAGGCCCGCTCCGATCTAGCCAGGACCATCAAACCGCTGGTGCCAACATCAAGGCGCTGCACAATCCCCTGTCGCTCTTGAGCGCCCGAAGTGGAAAGGGTGATACCCCTGGAGAGTAAAACTCCCGCGACACTGGGGCCTTCAAAACCAACCGAGGGGTGCGAGACAACTCCGGCGGGCTTGTTGATAACAACGATGTCGTCATCAAGATAGACAATCTCAAGTTCCGGCACATCCGCTGCAACGACCTCCAGGCTTTGAACAGGTCGCTCGTCCAACTCAACCTCAATAATCATTTCGTTAGAGAGGCGGTCTGACTTACCCAGAGGTCCGAACTGAGACCTAACCAGCCCCGATTCAATCAAGTCAATGACCTTGGTTCTTGAAAGACCAAGCATTTTCGCGATAGCAGCATCTGCTCGCTCCCCTGCGAGCAGGTCTGGAACCGGGAGGAATTTACTCACTCCTGCCGCCACCAATCTCATCGCCTCGGAGCGTCCTCAGCATCGCAAGAGAAATACCAATCACTAAAAATGAGTCAGCAAGATTGAAGATGGGAAAATTGAATGGGATCTGGATGAAATCAACCACGTGACCTGAGAAGAAATCCGGCTCTTTAAAGACTCGGTCAACCCAGTTCCCTGCTGCTCCCCCAAGCACCAAGCCGGCAATCACCGACCAGGTTTTTGTCTTTGCCTTTGGTCCATACCAAAGAAGAAGCAATACAGCGACGGATGAAATCAGCGCCAAGATCCATGTTGCACCGAAGCCCAGAGAAAATGCCGCGGCTTCGTTGTAAGCAAGCCGAAACCGAAGCAAATCTCCGATGACATTTACGACTGTTCCATCAGACAAAAAATGCTCAGCGGCATACTTTGTTAGCTGATCCAAGAAAACGGCCGCAAGGCCAATCGAATAAACCCAACGGGCTTGAGAGCTAGTTGCGCTCACTCAGTTCGGTTTCTTCTTCGTCTTCCTCTGAAACTTCAGCCTCAACCGCCGTCGCCATAACGGCCGCCGCAGCTGCACTCTCAAGTTCGATCTTCGCAGCTGCCTCAAGTGGCTGCTCGAAGGACTCTTCGCGGACCAAGGTCTGCAGCTGGTTCTCAATGTAGTCGCGGAGACGGCCACGGTAGTCGTGTTCGAACTCGCGCAGCTCGTCGATGGTGTTCTCGATAGCACGACGGTCAAGCTCTAGCTGCCCAATTACTGCACGTGCCTGTGCCTCAGCGTCACGAACTAGGCGGGTGGCCTGCTCCTGACCATCTCTGATTAGCTGGTCGCGCTTGGTTAGACCCTCACGAACGTGCTCTTCGTGTAGCTTGCGGGCAAGCTCCAACAGACTGTGTGAGTTCTGAGCGTCAGCGGCGGATGGAACTGCGGCGGCTGCCACAACGGAGGCAGCAGGGTAGGAAGGAGCGGCTGCAGGGGCTTCCTCAGCGCGAGCCTGAGCAGCTGCCAATTTAGCCTTGAGCTCTTCGTTCTCCTGGCTCAGGCGGCGGAATTCAACGGCCACCTCGTCCAGAAAGTCATCTACCTCGTCCTGGTCGTAACCCTCACGGAACTTGGTTTGCTGAAATCTTTTGTTGACTACATCCTCGGGCGTCAGCGCCATTTGGTGCACCTTCCTAACAGGGTCGCTCAAAGCAACGAACACCATGTTATTTGACTAAAGGGCGGCTGCCAAACTACGCAGGAAAAGTACCGCGATGAGCACAATCGTGAAAGCTAAATCGAGTGCGACCGGGCCGAGTCTGACTGGTGGGACGAAGCGGCGAACAAACTTCAGCGGTGGATCAGTGATCGTGTAGACGAAATCCAACACCGGAAGCAAAATACCCGGAGGTCTCCATGCGCGATTGACACTCATGATGAGGTCAACAACAAAGCGCGCCATCAGAACGTAGAAGTAAATCTGAAGCGCAAAAGCGAGAATGTTTCCCAATAGACCCATGGGTTAGTTCATTAGGTCTTCGCTGGTTTCTTCCTCAGAGTCTGAGTCTGAAATCGCAACGTGTGCTGGGGTAAGCAGGTAGACCTTCGGAGTCACACGCTTAAGCGAGCCCTCGAGTCCCTCTTTTAGGCCAATCATGAAATCGAGCATGCGCTTGGCCTCAGGCTCACTTAGAGCAGCGATGTTCACAATCACCGGAACTCCCTGGCGGAAGTTGGCGGCAACGTCCTTGCCATCGGCGTAGGACTGAGGATCGATGGTGACAATCTCCGACATGTCGGATGAGCGACGACGAGTGACAGGGCGAGGCTTTGCAGCAGACTCAGAAGCAGGTGCCTCAGATCCACCAAATCCAAAGAATGTCATTACTGAATTCATTACGCCCATGAAAACTCCTTAGTTCTTCTCAAGACTAGGCTCAATAAGCCCTGGGACCCGTTATTTTGGAGCCAACTCGAATGTGTGTCGCACCAAGATCCAGCGCCACTTGGTAGTCCTCGCTCATGCCCATTGAAAGGTATTTAGCCTCAGGGGCAATCCGCAACAGAGTCTGCTGAAGCTCGAGCACTCGTTCAAACTCAGATCTGGGGTCCTCCCCCAAACCTGCCACCGCCATCAAGCCCTGTAGTTGAATCTCCGGCACTCCTAGCACCTGCTCGGTGAGCATTTCCAGATTTTCTGGTAGCACCCCACCTCGGCCTGGATCCCCGGTGAGATTCAGTTCAATGAATCCCTCAATAGACCTTTCCAGTTTTGGTAGTTGCTTGGCCAGCTCTTGAACCAGGGAGGGCCTATCGATGGAGTGGATTGCACTTGCGTATCGAAGCACTGACTTGACCTTGTTGGTTTGAAGCTGGCCTATGAAATGCCAGTTCAGCGCGTTGTTTGGGCGCAGCTCCTCGGTCGCCAGATACTTAGCACTGGCCTCCTGATCACGATTTTCGCCAACATTTAGACACCCCAGGTCAATAAGTTCCGCCACCAGTTCGGCAGGGTGATTCTTTGTCACCACGATCAAGGTCGCAGGCCCCAAAGCCGAAGGGGTCTTGGCCACATCGGCCAAGACCCTCTCGTAACGCTCTTTTAGGTTCAACGGAAGAACTCAGGGAGATCTAGGTCATCCCCGAATCCGTTGTTTGCGGAAACCGAAACCTCAACTGGCTCGAATCCCTGGAACTCAGCTGCCGTCTCGGCAACGGCCTCTTCTGCCACCTCTTCGGAGCTGCTAGCTACTGCAGTTGCAGCAGCAGCAGCAGCTAGAGCTGCCTGACCTAGAGCCGCAGTGTCGAAGCGACGGTAGGTCGGCTCTCCACCATCGAAACCGGCTGCGATAACAGTGATGCGCACCTCATCGCCAAGAGTGTCTTCGATGGTTGCACCAAAGATGATGTTGGCCTCTGGGTGAACAGCCTCTTGAACGAGGCGAGCAGCATCGTCGATCTCGTGAAGACCAAGGTCGGAAGCACCCTGGATCAAGAGCAGAACGCCGTGAGCTCCCTCAATGGTTGCCTCAAGCAATGGCGAAGAGACCGCAATCTCGGCCGCGCGGACGGCACGGTCTTCACCCTTGGCAGTACCGATTCCCATTAGGGCTGAACCGGCACCCTGCATGACCGACTTCACGTCGTTGAAGTCGAGGTTGATTAGACCTGGGACAACGATCAGGTCGCTGATGCCCTGAACTCCGGCACGGAGAACGTCATCCGCGGTCATGAAGGCCTCGATGGCAGAAATCTTCTTGTTGGACATCTCCAAAAGGCGCTGGTTTGGAACCACGATTAGGGTGTCTACCTCAGCACGAAGTGCCTTGATACCTTCGTCGGCCTGCACCGCACGACGCTTTCCTTCAAAGTTGAATGGGCGGGTGACAACACCAACGGTCAAAGCGCCCAGGCGACGAGCGATTCTCGCTACAACAGGAGCAGCACCGGTTCCGGTGCCACCACCCTCACCTGCGGTTACGAACACCATGTCGGAACCCTTCAGCGCCGACTCGATCTCGTTCTCGTGCTCCTCGGCAGCACGGCGACCAACCTCTGGGTCAGCCCCAGCACCTAGTCCGCGAGTGATGTCGCGACCGATGTCGAGTTTGACATCGGCATCGCTCATCAGAAGCTGCTGGGCATCGGTGTTCACAGCTACGAACTCGACTCCGCGCAGACCAGACTGGATCATGCGATTCAGAGCGTTAACTCCACCGCCACCAACGCCTACGACCTTGATAACTGCCTGATAGTTCGGTGCCTGTGACACTTTTGCCTCCTATTGAGAAAACCCTCAAGTTAAGGCTGAGGCTTAACTTTGATTCAGGTTTTCAAATTGCGCGAAGAAGTTAGAGCGCTGATGCCAATTCGGAACCTATCGGCTCGGGCGTGTCGCAAACAGGCCTAGTAATTCGGATAGGTAACCACCGGAGCATTGGGCGATGACACGTCGACCACAACGGACTCTTTCAACCCAGTCTTTAGAAGAGTCATCAAGACTTCATTTTTCAGAAGAGCTTGCTTGGTGTCACCCCAGATCACAGTGATGTTTGATTTCTTCAAAACCAGATTGGTGGTGAGCTGCTCGGAGACCTCAATTGAGTAAACCCGCTGGTAGGTCTTCACCGGCAACGAGAGCAGGACCTCCATTGCGGTTTTGAACTGGGGGTTGTCTTTTGGGTTGCCCTTGAGATTTAGGTAAGGAAGCTTGACTGCAGCATCGGTTTGCTCGATCTGAACCCCGGCGGCGTCGTAGAGGTAGTTTTTTCCTGAACGCACCAGCACCACAATTGGCTGGCGCTCACGGATTTTGACGTTCAGGGTGTGCGGAGGCTCGGCTTGAATGGCAAAAGTCTCAATCAGCGGAAAATCAGCCAAGAGCTCCGCTACCTCAACCTCTGAGATCGTGGTTAGCGGTCTTCCATCAAGCGTCTCTAGGGCTTTTGAAATCTTCTTCGGCTCGAGGCGCTGGGTTCCGGAAATAGTTATCTTGTCAATTGCCAGAAGCGGGGTGAAGAAGGTTGCCGCCACTAGCCCAACCAACACCAGTGGGGCTAAGACCATAAAGATTCGGGCAAAGAGCGCGAATGGCCCCAGGTTTGATTTGGGCTTGGAGCGCTTGGTTCTGCCGATTCGCTTGCGCTCTTTGGCCAGCAGCTCTCGCTCTGGCTTTTTCACTTCTCTAGAGCCTCGAGTAGCTCAGGAACCATCTTGTATACATCGCCACAGCCCATGGTGATAATGAAATCACCCTCGGTTGCCAGTGCCGCCGCGGTCGCAGGAGCATCCCCCCAAAGCGGCACGTAGTGAACTTGGCCCTGATCGGTAAACCTGTCGGTAATTAGCGCTCCAGTCACACCCGGCTCTGGGTCCTCGCGGGCCGCGTAAACATCCAGCACCACAACCTGATCACTTAGTGCGAGTGCATCTGCAAACTCCTGAGCAAAAATCCGAGTTCTTGAATACAGATGGGGCTGAAAGACCGTAACCAGCTTGCCCGCACCCACTGCCGCTCGGGCCGCCTTCAGCGCAGCTGCAACCTCGGTTGGGTGATGCGCAAAGTCGTCGTAGACCCTTACGCCCCTTCTTTCACCGTGTAGTTCGAACCTACGAACTGTTCCACCAAAAGTAGCAACTGCATTTGCAGCCTGAACAAAGTCAAAACCGTGACCAACCAAGACCGCTACTGCCCCAGCCGCGTTCAAGGCGTTGTGTGCGCCAGGGATACTTAGTTCAAGTGGCACTTTGGCACTTTGATACACAAGATTGAACTTCACCCTCGGTCCAGAGGCATCCACGTCGGTGACTCGGACGTCGGCCGACTCCGCTTCGCCAAAAGTCAGCACTCGCTGGTGGTTAAGTCGCCCCCGAACCCTTACCGCTCCGGGGTCATCAGACGAGATGACAACGAGATTCGAGGCGGCATCTGCAAACTTAACAAATTCACCCTCAAACGCCTCGAGGGACCCAAAGTGGTCTAGGTGGTCTGGGTCAACATTTGTGATCAATACGGTGTCGGTTTGATAGTGCAAGAAGGAACTGTCGGACTCATCTGCCTCAATTACAAAGTGCTCCCCCGAGCCGAAGTTGCTGGATGCACCATAAGCCTGGATCACTCCCCCATTTACAAAGCTGGGATCTGCACCCAAAACATCTAATGCTGTTACAACCATGCCCGTGGAGGTGGTCTTGCCGTGAGCACCAGCAACAGCAATCAACTTTCCTGATGATGCCAGATGGGCGAGCATGGCCGAGCGGTGCAGAACCGGAAGTCCCAGCTCCTTCGCCAACACGTACTCTGGATTTGTTGGCCACAGCGCGCTGGTCACAACCACGGTGTCGGCATCACCCAGATTCTTGGCATCGTGGCCGATCGCGATTTCAGCACCGAGTTTTCTGAGTTGAGTGATGTTGTCGCTGTCGCGAACATCGCTTCCAGTGACGCGATGGCCCATACCCAAAAGCAGTCTTGCCAAGCCAGACATGCCGGATCCACCAATGCCGACGAAGTGAACTTTGCCTAAGTCTTTTGGAACCGGCTGCGAGTAATCAGGCTTAATCATTGAACTAAGTATTCACCGCATCCATGACCAAATCCCTAAGGCGCATGGTGCTGTCGGGAATTCCCATAGTTTTTGCAGCCGCCGACATCTTTTTCAAAGTTGCAGAATGTGAAATCAACGGGATCACTTCTGTCTCAATAAACGCTGAATCGAACTCTCGATCAAGTCGAATCAAACCACCGCCGGCTTCGCAAACAGTCACGGCATTGAACTCCTGCTCACCATTTCCAACCGGATAGGGCACATAGACAGCGGGTAATCCGACCGCACTGAACTCGGAAACTGTCGAAGACCCCGCTCTGGAAATGGCGAAGTCACTCGCAGCGATAGCCACATCCATGCGGTCGCAATAGGTCATTGAGCGATAGCCGGGCTCTTGTTTGGCAGCGTGTTCGGATTTATCGCCGAGGATGTGCAAGACCTGAATTCCAGCCGCCTTGAGCTTCGGAAGTGACTGCACAACCGCATCGTTTAGGCGCTTGGCCCCGAGCGATCCCCCGGTAACCAGGAGTGTCGGCAGCGAAGGGTCCAGACCAAGTTCAACTCTGGCTTGACCCTTGTCATAACCAGCCACTGAGTCAACAATCTCCGGTCGAATTGGCATGCCGGTGATGGCACCGGACAGGTCGCTGTTTTGGTAAGTGATTGCCACAAACTTCGTAAGCCGTGAACCAATCCGATTAGCGATACCAGCCCGAGCATTCGCCTCGTGCACCACTAGGGGCTTTCTCGCCAAAAAAGCAGCGAGGTAAGCCGGCGCTGAGGCGTATCCGCCGAAACCAACCACCGCATCGATTCGGTGTTTAGAGATCAGGCGCATCACCTCAAAGGTGGCCTTTAGAAATCGGAGTGGAAAAGCTAAAGCCCGTAAATTCAGCTTCCTTGGAAATGGAAGTCTCGCAATTGTTAGAAGCTCAAAGCCTCGCTCTGGCACAAGCCTCGACTCCAAACCCTCTTTGGTACCGAGGGCAAACACCTCAGAACCTTCCGCCCTGAGCTGCTGGGCTAGCGCAAGCAATGGATTAACGTGTCCGGCAGTACCTCCGCCGGTGAGTAAGAATCTGGTCATCTTCTGGAGCGCACAGGATTCATAACTCGGTCGCGCTCTACAGCGAGCACCACACCAATTGCGGCCATCGTGGAAATAAGCGATGAGCCACCAGCACTAACTAGCGGAAGCGGAACACCTAATACTGGGAACACGCCCAGAACTACGCCGATGTTGATGAACGCCTGCATGGAGATCCAGACCATAACGGCAGCCACCACATTTCGACTGAAGCTGTTGGTTTGACTCTTGGCGATGGCAAACAAAGTCACGGCGAGGGCCGTGAAGAGCAGAATGACAAACATCGCTCCGATTAGTCCAAGCTCTTCACCGATGATTGCGAAGATGAAGTCGTTTTGAACCTCAGGAATCCAAGACCACTTCATCTTGGATCTACCCAGACCGGTTCCGAATATGCCACCGTGAGCAAGCGCCCAAGTCCCATGCTCATACTGCCAACGCACTCCCATTGGGTCGGCCTCGTCGGGGTTCAACCATGCGGAGAAGCGAGCTGCGCGCGAAGGCGAAAACATCACCAACAGAACTGCAGCCATGGCGCCAAGCGCCATCAAGGAAAGCCAGTTCGCTAGCTTCATGCCGGCAAATAAGAACAGACCGGCAAGTGTTACCAGCATGACCACACCGGTTCCCATGTCTTTACCAAAAAGCACAACTAAGAGCAATGAGATGCCGCTATAGGCGAAGACTCGGGTCCAAATTTGCCTATTCTCAAGCTCGTCCGGCCCAAGCTGAGAGAGCATCAAACTGAAGGCGAGGATCATGCCCAGCTTCAAAAACTCCGATGGCTGAATCGATACAAACCCAAGATCCAGCCAGTTTCGGTTTCCATTGATCTCAGTACCAAACAAAACTGTGGCTAGCTGAAGGCCAAGGGTTGAGAGCAGTAGCAGATTGGCGGTGCGCTTATAAAACGTCAGTGGCAGGTTTGACGCAACTACCAGCGCCAACGCTCCAAGCAGGGCGAAGCCGCCCTGTCTAACAAATGTGGAAGCGGCATTTGACGTGTTCTTGAACGCATCGACGGTGGAGGCCGATGCCACCATGGCAAGGCCAAGGACACCAATAATTGCAGTCAAGCCCAGCAGGAAGTAGAACTCCCTGGACTGCGCTCTGAAGCGCGGTCTGATTGCAGACTTCAAATCAGTGATTGCCATCTATCCCCCTCACCGCCTCCTGAAACTGGTTACCCCGGTCTTCATAATCTCGGAATTGATCCATCGATGCAGCAGCTGGAGCCAACAGCACGGTGTCTCCGGCATGCGCGAGCTCGGTTGCGGCCCGAACTGCCTGAAGCATGGTGTGCTCTCCCGTAATTACCCTCACAGGCAATTCTGGAAGCAGAGTTCTGAAAAGCTCTTCCAAAACTTGCGTGTCCTTGCCAATCACCACGCAGCCACGCAATCTAGCGGCATGTTTCTCAATCAACGGTTTCGGGTCAACACCCTTTAGTAGCCCTCCGGCAATCCACACCACTGACTCGAAACTCGAAAGCGACGCATCCGCGGCGTGAGCATTGGTGGCCTTTGAGTCATCTACATACCTAATGCCATCTCGCTCCGCCACCAGCTCAATGCGATGCCCCGCAAGGCGGAAATCAATTAGCGCTCGGCGAATGGAGCCTGCCTCAACACCAACGGCGCGAGCCAGTGCAGTCGCCGCTGCGATGTTCGCTTTCAGGTGACGGCTTAAGACTCCAAAGCCAGACAAATCAGCGTCGGAGCAAATTTCCAGTGCTGCCTCGTGACGATTCTCGATAAAGGCACGATCAACCAAAAACTCTTCTACGTAACCAACCATTGATCTTGAGGGCATACCGGTAGTGAATCCAATTGCCCGGCAACCCTCAATAACATCTGCCTCTTCGGCAGCCTGCAAGGTCTTTTCATCCTGAACGTTATAAACGATGGCAATCTCGGCGTCTTGATAAATCTTGGCCTTTGCCTGATGGTAAGCGGCCTCCGAGCCATGCCAGTCGTAGTGATCCTCTGCCAGATTCAAAAACGCGGCAGCCTTTGCCCCTAAGGAGTGCGAGTAGTGAAGCTGAAAACTTGAAAGCTCAACAACAAGATAGTCGTATCCCTGTGGTTCCCGAATCACATCCAAGATAGGTGTGCCGATGTTTCCGCATGCGATAGCGCGCTTGCCATCGGCGAGCAACATGGCCTCGGTGAGCTGAGTGGTGGTGGTCTTACCATTCGTACCGGTGATGGTTATCCAATTTGGTCGCTGGACTTTATCTCCCAGTCGGTATGCCAAATCGATATCTGTATAAATCTCGAGCTGCGACGCTTTGAGCTTCTGCACCAGTGGATGGTTTGGTGCAAATCCAGGTGACACGACGGCAAAATCAAACAGCGCAGGATCTAAAGCATCAGCGGAATCAGAGCGGACTAGCTGTGCGCCAATCACATCTAGTAGCTCGGCGATTTCCGGCTCAGCTTTGGCGGCAAAGACTGTAACCTGTGAGCCAAGTTCAATTAGCGTGTCTGCAACCGAGAATCCTGATTTCCCGAGCCCCAAGACGGCGACCCTGAAATCCCAACTTGTGTGCCAGGTGTTTGGGAGCATCAGATTCCGTAAATCCATTCGAAGTAGAACAGGCCCACTCCCGCGCTCACGCAGAGAGCGGCAATGATCCAGAAGCGAACCACAATCGTGACCTCAGCCCAACCCTTGAGTTCGAAGTGGTGATGCAGCGGCGACATTTTGAAAACACGCTTTCCAACCCCAGTGCGCCACTTGGTGAGCTTGAAATAGCCACGCTGAATAATCACAGAGCCAGTCACAATTACAAAAATTCCACCGATCAGAATCAGCAGGAGCTCGGTTCTGGACAAAACGGCAAGAGCTGCGAGAGCACCACCTAGTCCCAAAGAACCGGTGTCGCCCATGAATAGCTGAGCTGGAGAGGTGTTCCACCACAAAAAGCCAACGCAGGCACCGACTATCGCAGCTGCCACCACCGCCAGATCCAGTGGGTCTCGCACCTCATAACAGGCAGCAATATTCTCAACCGCCGTTCGACAGCTCTGATTGAACTGCCAAAAGCCGATCACGACGTAGGCACCGATGGCCATGATGACGGACCCGGTCGCCAGACCGTCGAGACCATCAGCAATGTTTACACCGTTTGAGGTCGAAGCTACGAGGAAGTAAATCCAGGCGATAAACAGCACTATGCCGACTGCTGAACCCCAAAAAAACAGGTCAATAGGAAGATCCCTGAAAAGTGAGATTTGAGTGGAGGCGGGGGTTAGATCACGATCATTTGGGAACTGCAGTGCCAAGATCGCGAACGCCACGGCAACGACACCTTGACCGGCGATCTTTGCCCAACCGGTGAGTCCCAGACTTTGCTGTTTTCGCACTTTTAGAAAATCATCAATAAAGCCAACCGCTCCAAGACCGAGCATCATCAAAAGCACGAGAAGGGCAGAGACTGAGGGGGTCTCGTCATTGGCGAATTTGGCAAGGAAATAGCCAACAACAGCGGCGAACAGGATTACCAGACCACCCATGGTCGGAGTTCCACGCTTGGTGTGGTGAGACTGCGGGCCATCATCTCTGATGAACTGACCCCACTGCAATCTCTTAAACGCCCAGATAAACGCGGGGGTCAGAAAAAGACTAATAAACAGCGCGATCGCGCCGGCCATCAAAAGGGCTCTCACGCAACACCTGCCAATTCGTCTCCCAGATACCTAAGCCCGGAGACGTTACTGGATTTCACCAGGACAATGTCTCCCGAGGTTAGCTTGTCATTGATAGCGTCAAAAGCCGCCGAGGCGTCCTCATAAAACTCAGATTCACCATCCCAGCTACCCTCTTGGGTGGCTGACATGTGAATCAACTTCGCATTAGCCCCAACAACATAGAGCTTGTCAATGTTGTATCGCACCACGAGTCGACCCAACGCCTCATGCTCGGCATTTGAATACTCTCCAAGCTCAGCCATGAATCCCAAAACGGCCACTGTTCTGTGACCCTGCCTTCCCAGCGTCGCAAGTGTCTGCAACGCAGCTCGCATGGAATCGGGGCTGGCGTTGTAGGCGTCATTGATCACCAAGGCACCGTCGCTGCGAAGTAGCGGTTGCATTCTCCAGCGCTCCGCCAGTTCGAGCTTTTCCAATGTGGTCACAGCGTGAACTCGGTCAATGCCTAGTAGATCTGCGACCGCCAGAGCAGCCGCGGCATTCATAGCCTGGTGCTCCCCCAAAATCTTTAGCGCAAAGGACTTTGATTCACCGTCCGGATAGCGAAACTCGACCCTGGTTCCCGAGATGCTCACGCTGGCAGAAACCAATTGATAACCAGCCTCGTCGCTGTAACCGAATCCAACTTTCGACACTGAACCCTCAGGTTCAAAATCGCTGACTACCGGGTCGTCAAAATTCAAAACAGCGGCCTTGGTGATGTGCGGCATCATCTCCGCCTTGATCTTGGCAGTTTGTTCAATACCACCAAAAGCTCCGGCATGAGCCAACCCCACCTTGAGCTGCACACCAATGTCGGGCTTGCACCAGCGGGCAAGCTTTTCGATACTTCCGAGTCCCGCAGCTCCCATTTCCAAAACCAGATACTTGGTTTGATCCGTTAGCTCCAGGACTGTCAGTGGCAGGCCAACCTCGTTGTTATAAGAATCCCGAGGTGCCACCGTCGGTGCCGCCTCGCTCAAAATGGCCCGGAGCATGTTCTTGGTAGAGGTTTTACCATTGGATCCAGTAATCCCAACAACCTGAAGACCATTGCCACGTTGAATCTCTAGAACGTAGCTAGCCAGAGCTGATAAAGCGGTGACGGTGTCTGCTACCCGAATTTGATTTAGCGGTAGGTCTTCCCGAGGCTGCATGACAAACGCGAGGGCTGCACGGTCTGCAATTTGGTCGAGGTAGCGATGTCCGTCATCGTGTTCGCCGGGCTTGGCAAAGAAAATGTCTCCGCCGGAAATATTTCGTGAATCGGTATCGCAGTGACCCGAGACTATGGTGTCGGCGTTTCCAACTACTAACTCTCCCGAAGTCGCCTCGGCAAGCTCGGCTAGGGTCAGGGCAATCATTTCTCCACCAAGTTCTTGGCTATTTGGCGCGCATCAAAGGCAACTTTCTGCCCCGCGATCTCTCGGTATTTTAGGTGCCCTGGCCCACACCACAGCACAGCCTGGTCGCGTGGCGTGGAAGCAATCGCCTCCGCAATTGCTTGAGCCGGATCGGATACTTCTACAAAGGACTTGCCTGAGCCCAATAATCCCTCGGCTACTGCGGAGCGAATCGTGGCCGGGTCTTCATCCCGCGGGTGCTGGTCCGTGAGGAAAACTCGATCAGCAGCCGCCGCTGCTCGACCCATCTCAGCACGCTTTCCCGCGTCCCGATTACCCGAGGCACCAAACACCAGCGTGACGCCCTGATACCTAGCACTAATTGCCTCAACCGCTTTGGCGATGCCATCAGGGGTGTGTGCGTAGTCAACATAGACGTGCGGCTTAGCGCTCGATACCAGCTCAAGTCGCCCGGGGACCTGATACTGCGCCGGAGCATTGCTGAGCGTTTGGATGTCGTAGCCGGCACAGTGCGCCATGACCAAAGCCAACGCGAAGTTTCTAGCCATCAACTCCCCGGCCGCAAACTCAATTTCAAACTCCACTTTTCCACTGAGCTTCAAAACTCCGGCTTCGTAGCGAAAATTCACATCCGCGGATTCACCCAGGGTGGTGATGGGGATTGTCGCCACCTCGAGAAGCTTTTGGGCATAGTCATCAGCTAAGAACACCACACCTTGATTTGCTCGTTCCTTAGTGAACAGCTGCGCCTTAGCTGCAAAGTAGTTTTCCATCGAGCCATAGTCATCAAGATGATCCCTGGTCAGGTTTGTGAAGCCGACAACCTCGAATCTCAAGCCGTCGACTCGGTGCCTGGTAAGAGCCTGGGCCGATACCTCAATGGCCGCTGATTCCCCACCATGACTCGAGAAATCTCTCAGCCACTTGCGCATTGTGGTGATTTCAGGTGTGGTCAATGATGCTGAACGAAGAGCTCCAAGCCCTTGAAATCCAACCGAGGTCGAAAGCGCACAATTGTCACCTAAGTCAGAAATGATTTGCTGCAGATAGCTGCTGACCGAAGTCTTGCCGTTGGTACCTGTAACACCGAATAATTTCAACTGCAATTGGGGAAACACCAAATCACAAACCGACCCGATGATGCTCTTAGGATCAGGGTGGAAAAGCTGAGGAAGGTCCGCGTTTACCCCACGGTCACTCAAAACAGCAACCGCTCCGTTAGAAATAGCTAGCTCCAAAAAATCTAAGCCGTGGTGGCTCTGCCCCTGGATTGCGACAAACAGGTCTCCAGGTTCGACCTCAGCCGCAGAGAGTGAAACTCCAGTCAGCGCAACATCGGATACATCCCCGGATAGACCGAGGGCTGCCGCGAGAGCTTTAGTTCCGCTTTTCGACTTCACCGAAGGAACCTGACGGGATATCGCGAGATTTAGTGGTCGAGGGTGGCACGCGGTAGTGCTTGAGTACCTGCTGCATGATGGCCTTGAAAACCGGGGTGGTCTTCATGGAGTTTGACTCCCCTACCGGGCGGTAGATCGTGACACCGACGATGTATTGCGGATCTTCGATCGGTGCAACTCCATAGAAGGAGATAGCGAATCGGGATCCATATCCGGAACCCTGCTGGACCTGCGCGGTTCCCGTCTTTCCGCCTACGCGGTAACCCGGGATGGCAGCGTTTTTGCCAACACCACCAAACTCGACAACCTTTTCCATTAGCTCAAGGGTGTTTTTGGCCTTTGCCTCCGATAACACCCGAGTTGCAGTTTGTTTCGGCTGCATCTTCACGGTGCCATCTTCCAGAGCACAACCCTCAACCAAAACTGGATCCAGTTTGACGCCACCATTTGCGATGGCCTGGTATGCCGAGGCCATTTGAATACCGGTAACCGAAATACCCTGTCCGAACATGGTTGCGTAGTTGGTCATCTTGTCCCACTCGTCGGCAGGGTGCAAGATTCCGGAGCTCTCTCCCTCAAATCTGAGTGCGGTCTGTTTTCCAAAACCAAACTTCTTGAGGTACTCATAGCGAACGTTCTTGTCGACCTGGCGGCCAAATTGCACGGTCGCAGTGTTCGAGGAGTAGCGCAGCACGCCTCCGAGGGTGAGGTAGTAGGTTTCGTGTCCAAAGCTGTCCTGCACCGAGCCACCTGGGAAATCAAGCTTTAGCGAGTAGGGGGCCTTGACCTTGTCAGTTTCGTTGGCAGTGTTGGTGTCCAGCACCATTGCAACCGTTAGTGCCTTCATCACCGATCCGGGTTCAAACGCGGATTGGAAGATCCTTGAGCCACGGTCCTGAGCTTTCGAAGCGGATGGGTCATTGGGGTCGACCGATGGAGCCTCTGCCGCAACAATGATCTTTCCGGTCTTAGCCTCCATCACAACTGCACTAGCCCAGTCTGCGGAAAGGTCGTTTACAGAGTCTGCCAAAACCTGCTGCGCAAAGAATTGCAAATTCGAGTCAATGGTCAACTTGAGATTGCCACCGTTTTGAATCGGCTGAGTCATCACGCTGGATGCTGGGATACGTACTCCCTCGGCACTTCGCTCGTACGTTTCTTGACCATCCACACCAGCTAGACAGGTGTTGTACTGCCGCTCTAGGCCAGCCAGTGGCTCACCGTCAGCACCAACGAACCCGATCAGGTTTCCTGCCACCGCACCATTTGGGTAAAGCCGATCGGCGAATCGATCAAAGTAAATCCAAGGAACCTTCAACTCTCGGATGGCGCTGTAGGTTTCAGCATCGACTCGCTTGGCGAGATTGGCATACTGCGAATCGCCAATCAGCTTCGGGGCAATCTCGGTTACGTCTACACCCAATAGTTTTGCCAACTCAATAGCAATTTGCTCCACCGGAATCTCGGTCCTGGTTCCGTCTTCGGAGTAGCGGATTACTGGGGCAACGTTCTTTGGGGCAACGTTTACGTCATAGCGAAATACGGTTCGGGCCAAAATCTGGCCGGCGCTGTCCTGAATCTCACCGCGAAGTGCCGTAAGAGTTTGGGTCACCGAGCGTCGCTCCATGGACTTCTCTTTGATCTCCGCAGCCTGCACGACTTGGAAATCCACTAGTCGAATACCAAGCAGTCCGACCAGTCCAAGAGTAAAGAGAATGAAGAACCCAAAGCGTCGGTTCACACTGCGCTGGGAACCCATCGGGACCTACCTAGTTGGAGAAGCTGGAATTATCGTCAAAACTACTTCGTCCGAGACAATCTGCTCGGTTTCAACACTCGAACCCTCCAAGGATGCAACGGTGGTCTCAGAGAAGTCGGAAACAGTACCGAGTGCAGAGTTGGCCACCAGGTTCGCGCTGGCAAGCGGCGCATTTGATGGGTCGGCTGGTTTTGGCTGACCGTAGACCTTGTCCTTCTCTAGGTCTAGCAACACCGATGCAGGGTTAGCTACCATGCCAAGACGATTTGCAGCATCTGCAAGGTTCTGAGGTGAGGCGAGTGAGTCGACCTCCTCCTGGATAATCTGGACCTGTGTGGTTAGATCACGCTTTTCTGCCTTGAGGGCCGCGAGCTGATATGCGTCCTGAGTCAAAACCATGTTTAGCGCCAACTGAGCAAGATAAACGGCAATCATGCCGAGGACGAAGATCAGACCTGCCGAGAGTCTCGGTCTTAGGCGCTTCGCCTCGTTTGGTGATACAAGAAATACAGCCATTAGTTGCCCTTTACCTTTTCTCCAGCCCGCAACCTTGCGGAAGCAGCACGTGGGTTTAGCTCGAGTTCGCGCTCGCCACTTCGCTCCACGCCGCGAGTGATGATTTTGAAAATTGGTGCCGTACCCGGAAGTTCGATCGGCATTTCAACCGGTGTCGAGCTGGTCGCGGCCTTCTGCATCGCTTCTTTTACGATGCCGTCCTCTAGCGAGTGGTAGGACATGACCACAAGTCGACCTCCCACCTTCAGCGAAGCAATCGCCTGAGGCATAGCGCGCTCAAGGATTCCGAGCTCGTCGTTGACTGCAATGCGTAGCGCCTGGTAAACCCGTTTGGCTGGGTGACCCGATTGCTTGCCAGGAACAGCTGGTACAACCTCAGAGACAATCTTGTTCAACTGAGATGACATCGTTATTGGAGAGAGCTTGCGAGCAGCAACGATTCTTCTTGCAATCGGCATTGCAAACCGCTCCTCGCCATAAACCCGGAAGATGCGGCCAAGCTCGAACTCATCCAAATCCGCCAGCAGATCGGCAGCGGTTGAGCCTTGAGTTTGATCCATTCTCATGTCCAGGAAGCTGTCTTGGGAGTAGCTAAAACCGCGCTGCGCCTGATCAAGCTGCATCGAGCTCACTCCAAGATCCATCAAGATTCCATCAACTGACGCTTCCGAAGCGACCTGGTCAATCTCGTCGTAGGTTCCAAAGTGTGCCTTGAAGCGATCTCCAAACCCCGCCAGTCTCTCGCTGGCTAGCTTTAGCGCGACTGGATCCCTGTCAATACCAATGACGGTGAGCTGGGGGTGCTCATTCAGCATGGCCTCGGTGTGACCGCCTAGTCCTAAAGTGGCATCGATCACAACTGCACTCTTGTTTTCGATAGCTGGACGGAGCAGCTCAAGGCAACGCTCCAGAAGAACTGGGACATGGAGAGTGGAAGTGACCATAGATTTCCCATTTGTTCTGTCCTGGAACTTGGTCCCTGTCCGTCTGTGAGCTTGGTTTTCACAGGTTCCGGCTTAGGGGAAGAAAGTCGGATACGGCCAAGGGCCAAATCCCAGGTTTAGAACAGCCCGGGGATCACCTCCTCCACCTGGTTTGCGAATGATTCTTCGTTGCTGGCTAGGTACTCGCTCCAAGCCTGGGCATCCCAGATCTCAGCGCGAGAGCCAACTCCGATGATTACTAGGTCCTTGCTCAGACCCGCGTACTGACGAAGCAGAGCTGGGAGTGAAACTCGACCCTGCTTATCCACGCTCTCATCTGATGCACCCGAGAGCATTACGCGCATGTAGTCGCGAGCATCCTTGACTGATGCTGGCGCTTGACGAAGTTTCTCGAGGATGGAGGCGAATTCACTGGCTGGGAAGACGTAGAGGCAGCGCTCCTGCCCACGAGTGATTACTACGCCGTCAGATAGTTCGTCTCTGAACTTAGCTGGAAGGAAAAGACGGCCCTTTTCATCAAGCTTCGGGGTATGAGTACCTAGCAACATCGCTATTCCCCTTCCCAAGCTTTACTCCACTTTACTCCACTTTGCTCCACTTAGTGGGATATTTGCTGGCTTTTTACTCCCCTTTTCATCACATTTGGATAAAGAAAAAACCCCGGCCGCGGCCGGGGTTCAAGTTGATTTAGCTCGTTAGTCGCCGTTGAAGCGCTGGTTCCAGCGATCTTCGAAGAAGTTGCCGCCCTGGTTGTTCACTTTGATCTCCGGTAGCTGTGGCAACGTGAAGTTTGAGCTTGCGATCACAAGACCGATTACCATCACAACGAATGCGACGACTCCAAAATATGCGACCTGCAGCATCACCGCGTAAATGAGCAATCCGATGCCTGCCAAGGTGAGCAGAACTCCAAGGACTAGCTTGCCGGAGGACTTGTTTGAGGAGTCAACGCTTGAGACCTTGCTGGCGAACTGAGGGTCTTGGCGCAGATTGCGCTCCATCTCCTCAAGCAGCCGCTGCTCGTGCTCAGAAAGTGCCATGGTGTACTCCCAATCTCTCCTAATTGTAAACAGCGAATTGGGGTTAGGCTATCCCGCGTGCCTCAAGATTTACTGCTAACCCTGGTCCAGAACAAACTCGATCAGTTCTGTGATGCTAGGCGGGTAGAGCTTCGGGAGATATCCCCTGAAATCGAAGTCATCATGGACTTCACTCAGTCACTGCTCTCTGGTGGAAAGCGATTTCGCGCTCTCTTCGCCTATTGGGCCTGGCACGGTTATGCCAACCCCACCGGCGAACTAAGACTAGAAGATCCAATTGTTGGCATTGCGAGCTCACTTGAAATGTTCCACGCTGCGGCATTGGTTCACGATGATCTGTTAGACCAAAGTGACACCCGCCGCGGAGCTCCAGCAATTCACAAGCGCTTTGAATCTCTGCATCAACAAAAGAGGTTCGCCGGTTCCAAGGAGCGCTTCGGCGTGGCCGGTTCAGTCTTGGTTGGCGACATGATGCTGTCCTGGAGTTCCGAGCTGTTTGGGGATTCGCTTTTGCAGGCCAATCACCCAAATTCTGAGGCAGCTTGCCGTGCAGAGTTTGGCAAGATGCGTTTTGAGGTTATGGCCGGACAGTACCTGGATGTGCTCGAAGAGAATGCTGCTCCAACAAGAGATCGCTCCGAGGCTGTTGAGCGAGCGAATCGAGTCATGCTTTATAAGACCGCCAAGTACTCCCTGGAAGCCCCGTTGCTAATAGGTGCAGCACTTGCCGGAGCCAGGGCGGAAAACCTCAGCGGTCTGAGCCGATTTGGAATTCCACTGGGCCTTGCGTTCCAGCTTCGTGATGATGTTCTTGGAGTATTCGGAGATCCAGCCGTCACCGGAAAGCCAGCCGGCGATGATCTGCGCGAAGGCAAGAGAACTGTCCTGACGGGACTGACGCTCGAGGCAGTTCCAGCCTCGGTGGGAAAGCTTTTTGAAGAACTGCTCACCAGCGGAGAGCTCGAACTTGAGCAAATCGAGTGGATGCGAAACCTAATCGTTGAGTCAGGGGCACTTGAGAAGACCGAAAAGCTAATTTCTGAGTATTCTTCGAGGTCAATCGAGGCTCTAGCGGCTTTGGAGATTGACGAAGTTGCGCGCCTGGCACTCGCCCAACTAGCCAACGCGGTCATAAACCGCGCTAAGTAGCGTTACCCGAGCGCTTGAGCGGCTCGGCGAACAGGTGCTTTGTGACCCTGCAATAGGGCTTCGATCGGTGAACTGTCCAGATACTGGTTGTCTTGGTAGAGCCAGTCGATCGCCTCGGCTTCGCTGAAACCCATGTCCAGAAGCATCAGCATCGTGCCGCGGATACTCGGTAGCGGCTCCCCGTTTTGAATCAGGTGAGCTGGAATCATGGGCTGCTTTTCAACCCGAACCGAGAACAAGATGTGCTCTTCGATGAGTCTTCTCACCTTTGAGGCTGACACTCCAAGAATCTCCGCCACCTGATCAATAGTCAGCCAGGAATCAACCCGATCAATCACGCCTGGGTACTCCTTGCACTTTGAACCAACTGCTCCGCCACCAAGAATGCTAGTTCGAGTGACTGCATGTGGTTCAGTCTCGGGTCACAAACCGACTCATAGCGCTCCTCAAGGGTGCTCTCATCGATCATCTCTGAGCCTCCGAGGCACTCAGCCACATCGTCACCGGTTAGCTCGACGTGCAGACCGCCAGGGTGAGTGCCCATTGCTCGGTGCACCTCAAAGAAGCCCATAACCTCGTCCATCACATCATCGAAACGACGTGACTTGTAGCCATTCTTCGTAGTGATCCCGTTTCCGTGCATCGGGTCGGTGATCCATAGCGGAGTCGAGCCAGACTCCTTCGCTGCTTCGATCAGCTTTGGTAGCTCATTACGAATCTTGCCCGCACCCATGCGGCTGATCAGAGTCAAGCGACCTGGCTCACGCTCTGGGTCGAGCTTGTCAATCAGGCGCAGCACATCTTCCTTGGTGGTGGTTGGCCCAAGCTTTACCCCGAGTGGGTTTCTAACCCGAGAGAAGAAGTCAACGTGAGCGCCATCAAGCTGCCTGGTGCGCTCACCAATCCAGATGAAGTGGCCGGAGGTCACGTAAGGGAGGTTGGTGCGAGAGTCGATGCGGGTCAGTGGTCGCTCGTAGTCGAACAGCAAGCCCTCATGGGAGACGAAGAATTCGGTAGCACGAAGCTCATTCGAGTCAACTCCACAAGCCTGCATGAACTTCATGGCCCGGTCAATATCGGCAGCAATTGACTCGTACTTCTTGTTGGCGGGATTGTCGGTAAACCCCTTGTTCCAGGCATGCACCTGGCGAAGATCGGCAAAGCCGCCAGTTGTGAAAGCGCGAATCAGATTCAAGGTGCTTGCCGAGGTGTTGTATGCCTGCAGCAGACGAGCCGGGTCGTTAGTCCTGGACTGCTCGGTGAACTCGTAACCGTTAACTGCATCACCGCGGTAGGCAGGCAGGGTTACACCCTCACGAGTTTCAAAATCAGAAGACCTTGGCTTGGCAAACTGGCCAGCCATACGACCCATCTTGATTACCGGAAGCGATGATCCGTACATCAAAACCACAGCCATCTGCAGCACGGTCTTGATTCGGTTTCGAATTCGATCCGCCGTGGCATCTGCAAAAGTCTCCGCACAGTCACCACCTTGAAGCAGGAAGGCGTTGCCGCTTGCCGCTTCCGCTAGTCGGGAGCGAAGGGTGTCGACCTCGCCTGCAAAAACCAACGGAGGCTGCTTCGATAGAGAGGACCTAGCTTCAGCAAGGGCCTCCTGTGAATACCAGGTGGGCTGCTGTTTTGCATCAAGCTTGAGGTAATTATCTAGTCCAAAGTCGTTCATTTCGACCCCTCTCCTATCTCGCCATACGGTTACGCACCGTGGAGGCGTAGACGTCTTCATATTGCTGGCCCGACAATCTCATGATGTCGTAGACAATTCGGTCGGTGACAGCGCGCAATACTGCTCGCTCGCCATCCATGCCAGCAAAACGCGAGAAGTCGAGTTGGTCGCCCATGACCACACCGACTCTTCTGATCTTTGGAACTGTCTGGCCAATTCTTTGCACCTTTTCGGTGTCAATCATGGCAACCGGCACAACTGGAACCCTCGCCTGCAAGACCATGCGAGCGATTCCAGTTCTACCTCGGTAGAGCTTGCCATCTGGCGAACGGGTTCCCTCAGGGTAAATACCCAGCAGTAGACCGCGCTCCAGAACACCAAGACCGGTGTTGAGTGAATCCTCAGATGCTTTGCCACCCGAGCGATCAATCGGAAGCTGACCGGTCGCCTTGAAGAACCAGCGCGTGATAGCACCTTTGAGGCCTTTGCCAGTGAAGTAATCGCTCTTAGCCAAAAATGTCACAGGACGGGAAACTTTTAGTGGCAAGAAAATCGAGTCCGAGAAAGACAGGTGATTGGAAGCCAAAATGGCACCACCTGATTTGGGAATGTTTTGCTTGCCTCGGATCCAAGGTCTAAATAAGACGTGAAGAATTGGCCCGAGAACGAAGTTCTTCAAAATGAAGTACGCCAATTAGAGCTCCAGTCTTTTGCTAAAGCTTACCCAACAGACTCGCGGGCCAGGTCGGCTGCTCCGATAACCCCAGCTTGATTGGAGAACTTAGCGGTAAGTATCTGCGCCTCTGGTCTAAAACCACGCGCCGGTAGTTCTCGAAGGTAGGACTGTCGAATCGGGTCGAGAATCAGATCCCCCGCCTCAGAGAGCCCGCCGCCGATGACAAACACCTGCGGGTCCAGCACAGCGGTGATGCTTCCCATAGCTTGTCCAAGGTAGCTTCCCGCCTGGTTTACCAGTTCTCTGGTTGCAGCATCGCCCTCTAAAAGCGCCTGGTATACCTGGTGCCCAGTTAGCTCTCCACTTTCTTTTTTGAGTTGGCGAAGTCGCTCTCCGGCAGGACCGTCACTTGAAGCGAGCTTTTTAGCTGCCTTCAAAACCGCAGATCCGGATGCGTACTGCTCGACGCAACCCTTGCGTCCGCAGCCGCACTGCCTGCCATCTTGCACAACTCGCACGTGACCAAGTTCGCCACCGATACCAAAGCCACCGCGGCGCAGCTTGTAATCGGCGACCACTGCTCCACCGACGCCAGTCCCCAGAGTGAGCATGACCATGTCCTTAGCACCCTTGCCGGCACCGAACTTGAACTCTGCCCAGCCAGCGGCGTTGGCATCGTTTTCAATAAAGACCGGAAGCTCAAGGTGCGCCTTGAGCCTGTCCCTAAAAGGTTCGTTGCGCCAGTTCAGATTTGGCGCATACAGAATTGTGGACTGGTCCGCATCGATGAAACCAGCTGCCGCCACTCCGGCCGCTACAACGGGCTCCGGCGCCTTAGCGGCGAGGGCGTTGATCAATCCGACCACTTCGACAATCATCTGATCGGGATCTTGAGCGGGTGATGGGACTCTTAGTTCTTCGAGGATTTCTCCTGACTCACTGACCACTGCGCCGGCAATTTTGGTGCCACCTATGTCAATGCCGATTGCGAGCATGTCCACTCCTTATCCCAAGCTTCGATTTTAGAGCCACCAGCCTTAGAGATAACGGAATAGTCAAAATCGGACAAAACACGAAAAATTCTTCTATTTCACGCTTAGAGTGTTACGAAATTCCGAGGGAGAAATTATGGATTCTTATGATGTTCCGCAGCTAGTTGCATCCGACCCGAAGGAAAATGCGACTGATCTGCTTCTAGAGCGCGTAAA